>ENA-ORBV01001368-ORBV01001368.1-microbial-mat-metagenome-genome-assembly--contig:-NODE-1368-length-54397-cov-5.945416_pt1 | contig 54397 bp, 47 predicted proteins | sample MGYA00237777_ERZ505514 | MGnify/ENA primary metagenome ERZ505514 (study PRJEB26160, sample SAMN06269048) | microbial mat metagenome | isolation source: Oligotrophic lake microbial mat | place... | reverse complement strand
CCCCAGATGGACGCTGGGTGGCGGCGGCGGCCATCGGCGGCCCCATTGCGATATTTCACGCCGAAACGGGAGAGCAGAAGGCGCTGCTGCCGGGCCATGCGGGCGGCACGTTCACCCTCTCCTGGCGAGCGGATTCGCAGCGCTTGGCTAGTGGCGGTGAAGATGGCCGGCTGCGGATTTGGGACGTCACAGCAGGCGGACACCAAGTGGAGGCCGATGCGGGCGCCAGTTGGGTGGAAACCGTCCGTTATGGGCATACCGGCGACTTTCTGGCGACCGGCGCGGGCCGCAAGCTGAGGCTGTGGAACTCTCGCGGTGACCTATTGCAAGCTTACGCAGATCATCCCAGCACCATCGCTGACATTCAATGGCAGCCCGATGACCTGCTCTTCACATCCGCCTGTTATGGGCAAGTGTCTACTTTTCGGACGAACGCGGCCCAGCCAGTGAAAGCGTTCGAATGGAAGGGATCTATTCTTTGCCTCGCCTGGAGCCCGGATGCAAACTACATCGCCACCGGCAACCAGGATGCCAGTGTTCACTTCTGGTACCGGAAGACCGGCAAAGACCTGGAGATGTCCGGGTATGCCAGCAAGGTGAAGGAAGTGGCGTGGGATTCGAGTAGCCGCTACCTGGCTACCGGCGGCAGTGCGGTGGTGATCATCTGGGATTGTGGCGGCAAGGGCCCTGCGGGCAGCCGCCCCACACAACTAGCCGGCCACCAGAGCTACCTGAGCGCCTTGGCGTACCAAAACCGCGGGACGCTACTGGCCTCCGGCGGCAAGGAGGGACGAGTCTGCGTTTGGAGCCCCAAGGCGGAGCGGTTACTTCAGTGTGCGAATCTGCCTGGCGAGATCACCAAGCTTGTTTGGGCGCCGGATGACCAGTACCTGGTGGCGGCCAGTTCACAGGGAAAGCTGTGTGTTTTCCGCCGGTCGACTGACTAGAAGGGGGATCGCAATGGACTTTTTTCGCTCCGCGGCAAAGCCAGACATAGAACAAATCGGGCGGGTGAAGCAACTGGTGCGCCAGCATTGGAGCACCAGCGAAGAGACTGTCGTCATGGTGACCGAGTTGCGCTGTACAGAGCCGGGGTGTCCGCCAATCGAAACCGTGATCGCTCTGATGGAAGGTCCCGCAGCGCGTCGTCAAGCTAAAGTGCATCAACCCGTGGCTGCGATTACCGAGAGCGATATCGTGGGGCTCAAGTGGGCCCCCTAGCGATACCATGATCGAGACGATTTCATTCTGGCGCCGGACTTTGATCCGGCAACAGTGCTGGTGCTGTGCGCAGGATGCCCGCCACCCGTTCGGAAACCGGCTCGCGGAGTTTGGCTTTACGCCGGTGCCCCCACCGCTGGGGACGGGAAGTGTCCGCTACCAATTGCGCCTTTCGGCGCGCGCCACCATCACGATCTGGGATTTCGGACTCTACTACGCCCGCTGCGGTCGCGGCGGCCTTTTCCTTGACCGCGAAGGCAACCTCAGCCTGCGCCACCAAGCAGGATTCCTGGAAACAGTATGGACGCCGGATACACTGCCTTTGGAACAGGCGTCCACAAGTACCAGCAGCGACAGCGTCTACTTGATGGCGAAGGCCGCCGAATGGCTGAGCCGCTATGAGAGCCGCGTGTTGGACCGTTACGGGCTCCCCTATCGCCGCGCCTGCCTTCAGACTTGGAATGAACCGGCGATCCTGCCGCAGTTAGTGCCCGAAGAGTGGCAGCGCCTGTGGCAAAGATCTCGTCCCTAGGCAGCCCCCTAGCGGTGAGCCCAGGACGAGCCCAACCACTTCTGCATCGGCGCGCAGATGGCCGACTCGCGCGAGGCCAGTGTTTCGTCCGCCTGGGGGGCCTTCCCTCGATTGGCACCGCAGCCCGCACCGTGGGTCACCCGCCGAATCCATCTCCGGATCACGCAACCGTCGAAGGTAGGGCCAAGGAGCGTCACCGCCCCTTGGCCATCCTTGGACTCTACCTAACGGACTTGAGCGAAGGCGGTGCCTTCACGAATCGCCGCCTCGCAGGGATCGAGCACGGTCACCCGCAGGTATCCGGCGGATTCGCCGGCGAGCAGCGTCTCCATCACCTGTCCCATCGTGCCCGCCGAAATATCCCGGCGCGACGAAAGCGCGATGCCTTCTTGGGTGAGCATCGCCTTCATTTCGTCTCCAGCACAACTGGAGCCGCGCGTGCGGAGCACCATCGCATCCAATTTCTGCCGCAGGTCTTTCAGCCCAGCGCCCTTCCAGCCTTGGGCTTGCCAACCGGCGGACGTCTTTTCGTACAGAAGAGCCTCGGCGCCGCTGCTGGATTCCACCAGGAAGAGGTGCATGCGGAAAGAGTCGAGCTCGGCGGGCAGGCGCGAGACGGCCCGCATCACATCGGACTTCTTGCCATAGAGCGTATGCATGGTGACACCCTTGGCGTGGCAGCCAGGAACGGGCACGGGACGGGGCCGCGGGGCCAGTTGAGTCCAGCCGAGCGTTGCCGCCAGGCAGAGGGAAAACGCGGTTTTGGTAACAAACTTCATGTTCGAAATCTCCTCTTGAATTGATTTGAGTGGCCACTCGAATAAAGAGTATGCGTTATCATTATTAATAGCAAGCAACATGGCACTCTCCCGACGTAAACTTTTCGCCTCCCTCGCCGCCGCCGATCTTCCCGCCGCCGACCTGCCCGCCGCTACGGCGCTCCGCGCCAATTTTTGGCTTCCCGTTGACGGGCAAATGGTGGACTGGCTGAAGCTGCGGCCAGGGCAAGCGGTGCTGGACGCCGGATGCGGCCAGGGCGACCAACTGCTGCACATAGCGCGACGGCTGGGCCGGCCTGGCGCAGTGGGGCTCGACCGGAGTAAAGAAGCGTTGCAGGTGGCTCGCCTGCGGGCCGGCAAGGAAGGGCTTTCGCCCTGGGTTCGGCTAGAGACCGGTGACCTCTACGCGGCGCCCTTTGCCGACGCTTCGTTCGATCTGATCTGGACCAGCCATGTGCTGCATGGGGTGCCGGACATTGACGGCGCCGTCGGCAAGCTGGTGCAACTGCTGAAGCCGGGCGGGCGATTGGTGGTGCGCGAGAACCGGGTGCCGCAAACGCTGCTGCCCAGGGATATCGGTGGGGTAGCGCCTGGCCTGGAGGCCCGTCTGCAAGGCGCGTTCGAGCAGTGGTTTCTGGCGGATCGCTTGCGGCGCGGCCGATATCCCGGCGGGTGGCTGGAGGCGTTGGCCAAGGCGGGACTTCGGGATAGCGGGGCCAAGTCGTTTCTTTATGAACGGACAGCTCCGTTTTCTGTGTCTGAGCAGCAATACTTATCCGGTTGGCTGAAGCGGTACGCCGCCTATGAGCCGGTCACCCCGGAGGATGCCGCCTATGTGGCCAGGCTTCTGGATCCCCGGTCGAAGGACTGGCTTTTTGCCCGGCGCGATCTGCATTTCGTTTCCGTGTCCAGCGTATATTTTGGCGTCAAACCGTAGGGAGAAACACATGCGTTCACTAATTAGCTTTTGGTTGTTTGCTGCGCTAGCCGGCGCCCAACAGGACACTGCCCTATTGCGTGGGCACGTCGAAGATCCTCAAGGCCGACGGGTTTCCTCGGTGATGCTCCGTTTGGCTGCCCCGGCAAATGGGCTCGCCCGTTCCACGCGCAGCCAGGCCGATGGGGCCTTTGAGTTTGCCGCCCTGCCACCCGGCAGCTATCGATTGACGGCGGAGCAGCCCGGCTTCGAACCGTTCACCCTGGAGGGCTTGACCCTGGCAATTCGCATGCCGCGGGACCTTACGGTGCGGCTGGTGCTAAGCGGTTCCTCAACGGCGGTGCAGGTGGCCGCCGAGAGCGAAGCTCTCCAACGGCGGGACGCCACGCTGGGCAATGGCATGCCTGGGGAGCGCATTGTTCAGTTGCCACTGGAAGGCCGGAACATCGCCGCGCTGTTGAGTCTGCAGCCCGGGGTTACCTATTTGCGCGATACCAACGTTAACTTCCGGGGAAACTTCGGTGAGATAGATGCAGACCCGCGCAACGGCGCCGTGAACGGCGGCCGTAGCGATCAAGCAAACTTTACCTTGGACGGCGTCGACATCAACGATCCGCAAACCGGATTCGCCTTCAACCCCGCGCTGCGGCTGTTGACCGAGGCGGTGCAGGAGTTTCGCGTAGTAACCGCGATGGCGGACGCCTCCCTGGGCCGTAGTAGCGGAGCCCAAGTGAACGTCATCACCCGCGGCGGGGCGAACCAGCCGCACGGCACGTTGTTTGCCCTGCATCGCAACCAGGTGCTCGCGGCGAATTCGTTTTTCAATAATCGCATTGGCGCGGTACGGCCTAAACTGGTACGCAACGTCTTTGGAGCCTCTGGGGGGGCGGCGGTACGGCGCGACAGGCTTTTTCTGTTTGGGGCCTACGAGGGGCGGCGCGATGCCAGTGAGGCGACCTCGGTCCGGAATGTGCCTACCGCCTTGTTTCGTGACGGCACGGTGACCTATCGCACGCGCACCGGATCGCTGGCTACCCTGTCTCCCGCGCAACTGGCCCAACTCGACCCCCGCGGCCTTGGACCTTCCCGTGCTGCGCTCGACTTGTTGCGGCGCTATCCGCTACCCAACGACCGGCCCAACCTCGATCCACTCAACTTCGCCGGATATCGCTTCAATGCGCCGTTTCGGGAGGAACTCAATGCCGCCACGCTCAAGCTGGACGCGCCGCTCTCTTTGCACCATGCCCTGTTCATACGGAGCAATCTGCAATGGGATCGCACCTCCACCGCCTTGCAGTTTCCCAACACTCCACCGCCCTTCCGCACGCGTAATCTTAGCAAAGGGCTGGCGGCCGGCCACACTTGGTCACCATTTCCGGCCATCACCAATAGCGTCCGTTACGGCCTTACCTATTTCCAGCTAGAGGATCTGGGTACGACGAACGGGCCGCTGTTTAGCTTTGGCGGCGGCATTGGCGCTCCCGTTCCGCTCACCTACAGCCGGGGTCGTTCGACGCCCACGCACACCCTGAGCAACGACTTTTCTTATCGCCGCGGCGCGCATAGCTGGGAGATGGGTGCGGTGGGCCGTTGGTCGGCCAATCGCCGCTACAACGTGGAGCAGAACCGCGTCCTGCTGGTGACGCAAGTCTCACGTCTGGCCAATGGAGGGGCCGAGATCGCCCCCGCCGATCTGCTGCCGGCCAATCAGCCCGACTATGTTCGTGCCGCCATCATCGCGATGGGCGTCATTTCGCAAGGCAACTCGGCGTACAACTATGACCGCAGCGGCAACCTCATTCCGCAGGGCGAACCCATTCGCCGCCGTTTCTCGAACACCGATTGGGAGGCCTACGTGCAGGACTTCTGGCGGCTGCATCCGCGCCTGACTCTGGGCCTGGGGCTGCGCTACTCTTACTCCTCTCCCACCCGTGAGGATTCCGGCTTACAGGCCGTGCCCGATCTGAGCATCGACGACTACTTCGCCCGCCGAACCGCCGCCGCCAACGATGGCCGCGGTTCGGCGGCGGTGCCGTTGCTCTCCTACGTGCTGGCGCAACCGGGCCAATCCGCCATCGCCCGGCCGGACCGGAACAACTTCGCCCCCCGTCTGTCGCTGGCGTGGTCGCCGACGGCGCGCGATGTTATCCGCGGTGGCTTCGGTATCTTCTACGACCGCACCGGAGCGGCGATGGTGCCATTGTATGATTCGCTAGGCTCGTTCGGTCTTAGCAATTCGCGCGTCAACGCGGCAGCATCCCAAAGCATCGCCGGTGCTCCTCGTTTCGTCAGTCTCAATACCATTCCCCAAGAACTGCTGCCCCCGCCCGTTCCCTTCCAGTTTCCCGTCACCTATCCCACCGCCGCGCCGGGTACGGTGGGCGCGATTATCCCCGCGCCGGACCGTGGCATCCGCACCCCCTGGGCCGACACCTATGCGGCCAGTTGGCAGCGGCAATGGACGGCTGGCTGGTCCACCGAAGTCGCCTGGCACACGCGGCGGGGTCACCAGTTGATCAGCCTGTTCGACGCAGCCATGCCGCTCAATCTGCGCGACCCGCAAGGCGGCGGGACCTATTTCGATGCCGCCCGCGGACTGGTGCAGCGTGGCTCCGCCGCCCTCAACCAAGTGGACCGTATCCCCTACTGGGAGAACCTCTTTCCCGGCCTCGCCACCACGGCTGGCAACCTCAACCGCCTCTACCCGGCCTTCTCCCGGGTCTATCCGAATGTGAGTGGCGAGACGCCGTTGAGCGCTTCCCAGGTGGCCTACTTCCTCTACCAGCATGGCTTTCCCAATAACGCCGTGGGCGCGCTGCAGGCCATCGATGTGCGCTGCGCTCCGGCGTGCAGCCGCCTCGGCGCCTACTCCCTCTACAGCCCTCAGTTTTCGTCGCTTTTCTCCTGGCGATCCCTCGGCGATAGCCTCTACCACAGCCTCCAGGCTACGGTCCGCCGGCGCGCGCGGAACGGCTCTGTTTTTGAGGCCAACTACACCCTCGCCCGCGCCGAAGATTGGACCTCCGGCGTCGAACGCGGCGACGCCTTCAGCGGGTCCTACATCATCAACTCGTTCGCCCCGCAACAGATGCGAGCGACAGCGGACTTCGACCTGCGTCATCAGCTGAACGCCCACGCGGTTTGGACGCCCGCCGGCTTCACTCGTGCCCGCTGGCTGACGCGAGACTGGCAGCTATCGGGCATTCTGCGGCTCAGTAGCGGCTTTCCTGTCACGATCGCCAACGGTACCGGGTTTCCTACGAATCACTATTTCCGCGGCTTTGCTACGGTGAATGGTCCCCTGCCCGCCACCAGCCGGAACAAGAATGCCGCCGGCGGGGTGAACCTGTTTGACGATCCGGCCGCCGCGGTCGCTGCGTTTGTTTCCCCCCTGCCCGGGGAGACTGGTCTACGGAATGGTATCCGTGGCGACGGGCTCTACACGCTCGATCTTGGCTTGGGCCGCTCGTTTCGGATACCCCGAACCGAAGCGCATCGTCTTTCCCTGCGAGTGGAGGCTTTCAACCTGACCAACAGCGTCCGCTTCGACACCCGCTCCTTAAACGCCACGAGCGGCGGGGCTGGCCTGGGCACGTATTCGGCGCAACTAGTGCAGCCTCGGGTGGTCCAGTTTCTTCTGCGCTACGCCTTTTGATCCGCTGACCGCACTGAGAGAGGACTAGAAAGTATGAATTCCCTTCGGCTTGCCTTGCGCCAGATGAAGCAACGACCCGGCTTCAGCACGGTGGCGATCCTGACGCTCGCGATCACCGTGGGCGCCGCCAGTTTGGTGTTTAGTATCTTCGATGCCATTCTGCTGCGCCCATTTCCCTTTCCCCAGGCGGACCGCTTGGTACGTGTCCAGACCGTTCTCGACGGCGACAGCGGGGATCAGAAAGATGTTTCCTACTTCGACTTCGACGACATCCGGCGTCGGCAAAGGTCGTTTGAGAGCTTGGCCGCGCACGTCACGTATCCCAATCAGCTAACCGGCCGTGGCCAGGCGCGCGCCGTTCGCATGACCTTCGCGTCCGCCGGTTTCTTTGAGACGCTACAGGTGCCGCCCCGTCTCGGCCGCTCGTTTCGGCCCGAGGAGGATGTTTACGGCGGACCCGTGCGCAAGGTGGTGCTCAGCCACGCCCTCTCCCTGGATCTGTTTCCTGGCGGCGCAGGACCCATTGGCCAGATGCTACAACTGCGCGGCGAGGCCTATGAGGTGGTTGGGGTGATGCCCGCGGGCTTCGACTATCCCAACCGCAGCCAGGTTTGGGTACCCCTGATGGCGCGCTATGCCAGCATAAAGGACCCATGGTGGAAGCGCCGTGACACGCGGCCGCATACGGTGCTGGGTCGCTTGGCGCCGGGCCGGTCGATGGAACAGGCCCGCTCGGACTTGCAGGCGATCGCGGCCCAGTTACGTCAGGAACATCCGGACCAAAATCGCGGTGCCGGTGCCGAAGTGATCTCGCTGCGCCAGGCCGAGGTCGGCCAGATTGCGCCGTACGTTCGCGTGACGGCGGCGGCCGTGGGGCTGTTGCTGCTACTGGGCTGCGTCAACCTGGCCAACTTGTTTGTCGCCCGCGGTGCCACGCGCGAGCGCGAAGTGGCGCTTCGCCTGGCGCTTGGGTCGGGCCCGTGGCCTTTGCTGCGGCAGTTGGTGGCGGAGTCGTTGCTTTACTGCGGCATCGGTGCGGCAGTCGGCCTATTGCTGGCGTATGCCGGGATGCGCGGATTCACCGCGCTGTTGCCGCCGGAGGTGCCCCGTTGGATGGCGCTCGCCATCGATGCACGGGTCGTCGTATTTGCCGCGCTGGCGGCCACGTTGGCCTCGCTGGCCGCGGCGCTGCTGCCGGCCTGGCAACAGATGAAGACGAACGCCGGCGAAGTGCTGAAGCAGGGTTCGCGCGGATCGAGCGGCGGCTCGGCATTTTCCTTGCTGGTGCGCCGCGGTTTGATCGTTGCGGAGATTGCTGTTTCCGTGGCCCTGCTGGCGGGCGCGGCGCTTCTGGTGCGGTCGTTTGACCAGCTGATGAGTGTGGACACCGGCGTAAATACCTCAAATTTGGTGGTGACGCGGGCCAGCCGTTTCGTCCCGGGGGTGGCGGGTGAGTCGGCGGACAAGGCCTACAACGGCGTCTACCGCCGCGTGCAACTGGCACTGTCGGAGTTGCCGGGCGTGACGATTGCCAGTGCCGGTAGCGGCGTTCCCTTCGTGGAGCGAAGCGAACAACGGGCCGCCACCGAAATCTACACCGCCCGCCGCAGTACCCGCGAGCAAGCCATCCGCGAACCCTTTGCCGGTTCGGATGTCATGCCCGGCTATTTCGCCGCGCTCGGCACCCCGCTGCTCGAAGGGCGCGACTTCACTGAACGCGACACCATTGACCGCGAGGGCGTCGTGGTTATCTCGAAACGCACCGCCGAGCGTTTATTCCCCGGCGAGAACGCCATTGGGCAAAAACTTCGTTGGGGTAACAACCAGGGCTACGATCCTTGGATGACGGTGATCGGCGTGGTGCGCAACACGAGCTTTTCCCCTGCCGAAACCAAGCCCGGGCTCGAAATCTATTGGAGCTACCGGCAGTATCCCCAACCCGGCATGTACCTGCTGATTCGCACCCGAGGCGATCCTGCGTCCATGGTGCCTCAAATCCGGCGCGCGATCCAAAACGCCGATCCCGACATCGCCATGGAGAACGTGAAGCTGATGAGCGATGCGCTCGACGAACACGTCTGGAGGCAGCGTTTGTGGAGCGTCGTGTTGACCGGTTTCGCCGGGTTGGCGCTCGTGATCGCGCTGGTAGGCCTCTACGGCGTGATGAGCTTCCTGGTGGCACAACGCACCCGTGAATTGGGCATCCGGCTGGCCATTGGCGCCACGCCAGCGAGCGTGCTGCTGCTGGTGCTGCGGACCGCGTCGCTGCTCGTGCTTCCGGGCGCGCTGCTGGGCATTGCGCTAGCCCTAGCGGCTAGCCGCTGGCTGAACAGCCTCGTCTTCGGCATCTCCGCACAGGACCCGGCGACCTATCTGATCGTGTCGCTCACCATGATCCTGACGGCCCTGTTGGCCACGCTGATTCCCGCCTGGCGCGCGGCCCGCGTGGATCCGCTGCTCGCGCTGCGGGACGACTAGGCTAAACGGGACCATCCACGGGGTGCACCGGTGTGGGACACTTTCCCGACGATCACGCAGTTTCTTCTCCAGCCCCTTTGCGCCGCGCAAAGCGATTTCTATGGCCGGCTGCATTTCCACGTTGGCCCGGGCATAGAAGTCTGTCACCAGTGCTTCTTTGGAGGGGTAGTAATAGTAAGCCGCAGCGGTCGCCACGCCGGGCCGCTTGGCGATGTCGCGCCTAGTGGCTTGTTCAACAAAGCCCTCCTGCCGGAATAGCGCCAGGGCCGCATCCAGAATTCTCAGCTCGTCTCTTCCGCTTTGGTGGCCATAAAGTTGAACGAGTTCAATTCCACCCTATTCCCAGTTCTACCCCCGGCAAGAGTTTTCTTGAGCGTGTTCAATTAACACAAAAGCCCCACCCCGAAGGGTAGGGCCTCTGCGCCGCGTGCTAGCGGTGGGGGCAAACTCTAACGGGCGGCGAGCAGCGCGCGCAAGTGGCGAGCCCGCTCCGGAGAGCGAAGCTGGCGTAGCGCCTTGGCTTCAATCTGTCGGATGCGTTCCCGCGTCACGTCGAACTCCTGCCCAATCTCCTCGAGCGTGTGCTCGCGTTCGCAGCCGATACCGAAACGAAGCCGGATCACCTTTTCTTCCTTGGGCGACAACGTCTTCAGAATATTGGCGGTCTCATCGCGCACATTGCTCTCGATGACGGCGTCGACGGGCGAGCCCACCCAACGATCCTCGATCAAGTCGCCGAGCGCGCTTTCGCCGTCGCGGCCGACGGGCGTTTCGAGCGACACCGGATCGCGTGAGATGGTCTTCAACTTCTGCACCTTCTCCACCGGAATGTCCATCCGGCGCGAGATCTCTTCGTTGGTCGGCGCGCGGCCAAGCTCCTTTTCGAGCTCGCGCGTGGCGCGCAGAAACTTGTTCATGCTCTCGTTCATGTGCACCGGGATGCGGATGGTACGAGACTGATCGGCGATGGCGCGGGTAATGGCTTGGCGGATCCACCACGTGGCGTACGTGGAGAACTTATAGCCGCGGCGGTATTCGAACTTATCGGCGGCGCGCATCAGGCCGATGTTGCCTTCCTGGATCAGGTCCAGCAAATGCAGGCCGCGGTTGACGTACTTCTTGGCCACGGAAACCACTAGGCGCAGGTTGGCTTCCACCAAGTCCTTTTTGGCGCGTTCGGCTTCCACTTCGCCCACCCGGATACTGTGCAAAGAGCGGTTAAGGTCCAGCAGGCTGGCGCCGGCGTTGACTTCCTTCTTTTTGATCTCGCGCTTTAGCTCTTTTACCCTGGTCTGGGCGACTGCGCTGTGCTTCTCCTCATGGCGCTTCAGTTCGGTCTGCAGATGGTTGAGTTCCTCGACGGCGCGCTCAATCTCTTTGCCAAACTTCCGCCACATGCTGAGCTGCCACGGCAGGGCACGGAACGCGCGCGAGAACTCGACCGCTGAACGCAGCGACTTCATCCAGCCCTTTTTGCGGCCCTTTCGATTCGAAAGCGGCACGGCGTCGTGCTTTTCCATCGCCTGGTGCTTTTTCTTCTGCAGGGAGAGCAATTCGTTTACCTGCTGCAGCACCTGCTTGCGGCGCTTCTCTTCAGCCGGGGTGCCGTCTTCCACATCGCCAAGATCGGTAATGTCGTCGAGGTCAAGCACGCCCTTGCGCACCTGCTCCATCCACTCGCAAGCCACACCTTCCACCATCGCGGAGCGGCTGATGGCGCGGTACATGCGCACCTTACCACGCTCCATTTTACGGGCGAGATTCACTTCCCCTTCCCGAGTTAGCAGCGGCACGGCACCCATTTCGCGCAAATAGACGCGAACCGGGTCATCCGTATAGATCGATTCTTCAACAACTTGGGCCGGTTGATCGTCTTCTTCACTCTCAACGTCGGCTACTTCCTCGGGGTGGAAAAAATTAGTCTCTTCGTCAAAAGACAATCCCGAGGGCTCAGGCGGTTCGGCTATGTATTGGTCTTCGAATTGGTCCACGTGGCAATTTACCTCCTCAGACCGGCTTTAGGGCACAGCCATTCCATCTGAGTCTGGTTCCTCTCTGCTCAAAGCAAAAAATTTTTCGGGCTTGGATTAAATCCCCCTCATGCGTGCACGAGTTGACCCCTCCGCGCCCGACAGCGACGCAAGAGGGTCGGCACCCGGAAGAGACATAGCTCTCCCGGCTGGGGGGACGGGCGGATTGGCAAATGGAGAAGGATCTTGGCCGGTTAGGGCGTTAACTGGCCTGGAATGAAAAAGTTCGCAAAGGCACAGTACATGTCAGAATCGTCTTCGTTTCGCGGCCGCTGGGTACCCAGAGGAGTATACCACCAAATTAGTAGCAACTCGATTCCTAATTTAAAGATGTTCGCGGCGAGGATTGGTTACAGCTTTATTTCGTGTGGGGTAGGGGTACCCGCACCCTAGCCGCGCTTTTGGCGCATCAAGGTCTTCATTTCATTGAAGAAAGCGTCTTCGTCCTGAAAATCACGGTAGACCGAAGCGAAACGGACGTACGCAATTTTGTCGAGAACCTGCAGCCGCTGCATTAGAAGCTCCCCGATCTGACTAGTAGGGATTTCCCGATCTGGCGAATCATTCAACAGGCCTTCAATCTCGTCCACGAGATTGGCCAGCCGCGTCATCGGGATGGGCCGTTTTTCACATGCCTTCAACAACCCGCCGAGCACCTTTTGCCGATCAAACTTCTCCCGCCGGCCATCTTTCTTGATGACCATGTAGGGAATTTCGTCAATTCGCTCGTAGGTCGTGAATCGGCGCGCGCATTGCAGGCATTCCCGACGACGGCGGATCGATTCGCCTTCTTTGCTTTCGCGTGAGTCAATGACTTTGTCCTGAAGATGACCGCAGAAAGGGCAGAGCACGCCTTAGTCTACCGCGCCCGGGCCCGCCACCGCCTGCGCCTCCACCGGCAGTTGTTTCAAATTGCTCCACTTGAGGCCATCCTGAAAGGCGAAGGCCAAACCAAAGGGAACGGCGATCACCAGCGTCGAAAGCCACAGCAGGATCGTCATCAGGCTGGCACTCTCCTTGGGAATGCCATAAATCTCGGCAAGTACAAGGAAAGAAACGATTTGCATGCCGCCGCCCACACCTGGGATCTGGACGATACCGCCGAAGGCGACGAATCCGCACACCACAATCGAGTCCCAAAGCGTCAGGTGGCTGGTAGGCCCGAAACCGCGCAGCAAGGCGTAAAAGGCCCCGACAATCATCACCCATTCCATGGTGGTGTACAGGAGAACGAGCGCCAGTTGCGAGTTGCTCTTCGTCGAGGCAATTCCGTGGGCAAAGGCCTCCACAAAACCACCCAGCTTCTTGCCTATCGTCTGGGGCAGAAGGGCCAGCAGACGGGAGAGAAGGCGCAAGGTGGCATCGGAGAAAAAACGCAGGGCGAGAATGAACAGGCAGGCGCCGGCCCCCAGCAGACCCGCCATCTGCCCCCCGGTGCGAAGAACCCAGGCCAAGCCAGGGCTGGCATGACTGGCGGTGGCGGGGTCGAGCTGATTTAGCGCCAAGCCGAAGAGAATTAATACCGCCAGCAGGTCAAATACGCGTTCGAGAAACCAAACCGCGAGTTGGGAGCTGAAGCTCACGCTTTCGCTGCGGGAGACGAGGTAAGGCCGAACCAACTCTCCCGGTCGGCCAAACAGAGTGACGGCGGTGAATCCGATCACCTGGGCGCGGAACAGTCGCGCCAGGCTTGCCTGTGGCGCGATGGGCTGAATCATGGCCCCCCAACGCACCGCACGCCCCATGTAAGTGAGCACAATCAAAAAGACAGCGCTGCCGTACCAGATCGGGTCGAGCGACCTCAGTGCGGTTTCGAACTTCAGCCAATCAAAGCCATTTTCCTTAAGCCGGGTAAGACCGAACCAGGTAGCCGCAGCCAAAATCAATACCAATAGAATCAAATACTTAATCCATTTTCTGGATGGATGCAAAAAACCTCCTCAACGTATAGGGCCTCTCAGCGGAGGCTCCCGACGCCACCCCGGTTAGCGCCCCACCGGCGACACAGAGAAACTTGGGAATCATTGCCGCTGCACCTAAGGCCGCGAACGGGCTAGAATGGTGAGTCCTAAAGGGGTCGATTTGATTGAACTTCCGCGGCGTGGATCTCGTTTCTTGGATTGAAGGATTAGAGAACGATGCCGTTCCGCATGATTCAATGGATGCCATCCCGCTCTTACGGTGCCCCGGTTCTCAGTACTCTGGGATTGCCTCAAGCTGAGCTTAGCATCAATTCGCCGGGGGCTGGCGCCCTCGCCCTTCCGTGGGGCATAGTAGGTTCGCGGGACGCGGTGGAAAAACGATTGGACAATATCTTCGCAGCCGATGCCAGTGCCGATACCGAGTTGGTGGAGCGTTGCCTGGCCGGCGACGAGGCCGCCTGGGAGAACCTGGTGCGTCTGCACACCAAGCGCGTCTATTCCATCGCCTATCGCTTTACCGGCAACGACACCCAGGCGCAGGACCTGACGCAGGACGTTTTCCTGCGCGTCTTTCGCAGCCTGAAGAGCTTTCGCTCCGGCGAAGGCTCCTTTCAAGTGTGGCTGGCGCGATTAACCCGTAACCTGCTGATCGACCATTACCGTCGAAGCAAGTTAGAGCGGGTAAGCGATTCGATTGAAGATTCGCTCACTGTGCTCGAGTCGAAAACGGCGGTCGAATCCCGCACCGATAGCCGCGTCGTCGGCCGCGAGGCCAGCGAGTTGCTCCAGGGGGCGCTGCAGAAGCTCTCGCCCGAATTGCGCGAAACCGTCATCCTGCGCGACCTCGAAGAACTGGAATATCGGGAGATCGCCCAGGCATTGAATGTACCGGAGGGCACGGTGAAGAGCCGGCTGAATCGAGGACGGGCGGAATTGGCCCGCTTGTTGAAGCGACATAAGGTAACGATGAGATGAAGGCTATGAACTGCGCGGAATTGGACATCCTGATTTGCGACTACGTCGACGGCACGCTGGACTCCTCCACGCGCTCGGCCGTGGACGCGCATCTATCGGATTGTGCCTCCTGCCACGCGCTGGTGGATGATTCGCGATCCGTGTTGAGCTTTTTCGAAGGCGTGCCCACCGTGGAGCCGCCCCCGCAGTTGATCACCCGGATCATTCATGAAGTACCGGCCGCCGAAGGGGCCCGCCCGGCCATCAAAGCCGGCGGGATGGGCGGTTGGCTGAAGAGCTGGATCAAGCCGGTGCTGCAGCCGCGCTTAGCGATGGGCATGGCCATGACGATCCTGTCGTTTTCGATGCTGGGCCGGTTTACCGCCCCAGTGAAGCAGTTAAAGCCGTCCGACCTCGACCCCGTCAAGGTGTGGGCGGCGGTGGAAGATAAGAGCCATCGCGTGTGGGACCGGACTCTCAAATACTACGAGTCCTTGCGTGTGGTTTATGAGATTCAAAGCCGGCTGAAAGATTTGAGCGATCAGGAAGCCGACCAGAAAACCGAACAGAAAGCCAAGCCCGACCAGAAGAAGCCAGAAGGATCAGCTCCATGACGCCCGATATCACCAACTCCGAAAACACTCCTCCCGCTGCGGTGCCTGCGAACCAGCCCGTCTTAGGCTATTGCCGCGGCTGCGGCACCCCGCTCACGGCGTCGACGGCTCGCTATGCGATGGGCACCATGTATTGCGCGGAGCACGCGCCAGTCGCCGGCGCGCCGAACCCTGACAATCCCTACGCTTCCCCGCCCCCGCCGCCGGTGCCCAACGTCGCCCGCCAGGAAGCCAGCCCCGGCCTCGCCTTTATTCTCGGACTCATCCCTGGCGTAGGCGCCATTTACAATGGCCAATACGGTAAGGGCTTGCTCCATGTAATTCTCTTCGGCCTGCTGGTGGCGATCGCCGACATGGAAACCGGGCCGGTGGATAAGTTATTCGGCTTTCTGATTCCGGCCTTCATTTTCTACATGGCCTTTGAAGCGATGCACACCGCCAAGCGCCGGCTGGAGGGCTTGCCGGTAGATGAATTCTCGAGTATCGTCGCCCTCGGCGGCTCGGGTTTTCCGGTTGGCCCGGTCTTACTAATTGCCGCCGGCGTCTTGTTCCTGCTGGCCAACCTCGACCTGATTTCCATCCGCGCCATGCTCCGCTGGTGGCCCGTGGGACTAATTGCACTCGGCAGTTACATGCTCTACGTTCGCACCCTGGGCGCGGGAGGGGCAAACAATGAACCACGCTAACTTACTCACCGCGCTCCGCGGCCCCGTGCTCTTGCTCGTGCTGGGCCTGTTGTTCGTCATGGATCAAAGCGGCGGCGTCCAGTTCATCAACACTTGGCCCGCGTTGATTATCGTCTACGGCTTATTCCGGTTACTCGAAAGTTTGGCCATCAAGAATTCTTTGGGGCCCACGGGAGGTGCGCAATGAAGCGAGCCAGTCTTATCGCTCCGCTGATTCTGATCCTAATCGGCGTGCTATTCCTGTTGAACAACATTCGCCCGGACCTTTCGGTCTGGCGCGTCGTCGCCACCTACTGGCCGTGGGTGCTGGTCGGCTGGGGCGCACTCCGCATCGTCGAGATCCTCTATAGCTGGCAAGCCGGGCAGTTACTGCCTAAGGCCGGCGTGAACGGCGGCGAGTGGGCCTTCATTATTTTCCTATGCTTCTTTGGCGCCGGAGCTTCGGCCGCCGGCCGGGTCACCAACTGGCCTGGCAATCTGCGCGTTCTCGGCTGGGACATGATGGGCGACACCTACGACTTTCCCCTGCACGGCGAGCAATCGGCTGACGGCGTCAAGAAGATCGTCCTCGAAAACCTGCGCGGCGACGCGCGCCTCGTGGGTGGCGACGGTACCCTGGTGAAGGTGGACGGTCGCAGCATGATCCGCGCCATCGACCGCCAGTCCGCCGAACGCGCCAATAAACAAGCGCCGTTGGCGATCTCGCGCCAAGGCGATATCCTGTACATCCGCACCAGCCAGGAGCGCTGGAGCGGCCGCGAACGCCTCACCGCCGAGCTCGACATCGCCGTGCCCCGCAACGTGGCCATCGAGTGCAAAGGCCGCAACGGCGATTTTGACGTCACCGGCGTCACCGGCGCGGTGGACATCGATTCCGACAACGCGGGCGTCCGGCTCAACGATGTGGGCTCCGCGCGCATTGAAGTCCGCCGCAGCGACGTCGTCCGCGCCAGCAATGTGAAAGGCACCGTCGAAGTGAAAGGCCGCGGCGAGATCGACGGCGACGACTTCACCGGCCCCGCCAAGATCGTCGTGCGGTCCCAATCGCGAGACATCAAGCTGAATAACTTCACCCAAGCGCTCGAGATTGAGCTCGACCGCGGCGACATTGAGCTTGCCCCCGGGCGCCTGCCGCTCTCCGCCATCGATGCCCGCACCCGCAGCGGCTCCGTCACCGTGTCGATGCCTTCGAAGGCGGCATTCCAGCTCTCGGCCACTACCAAGCGCGGCGAGTATGAGAATGCGTTTGGCGCTCCTCTGAGCGCTGACCAGCAGGACCGCGGTGGCGTCATCAAAGGCTCCACCGGCACGGGCCCCAAAGTGAACGTCTCCACCGAACGCGGCTCCATCACGATCCGCCGCAACGAAATCGCTACCCCTTCGACGGCTTTGACGCCGGCTCCCCCCGAGCCGCCCGCGTCACCGAAGTTGCCCGCCCTCCCGAAGCCGCCGAAGCCCGAGGACCAATAAGTAAAAGCCGCACGTCCATTACGTTCGTGCCCGTGGGGCCGGTCTTAATCAGGTCGTCCAAGGCGGCAAAGAAGCGGTAGCTATCGTGACGAGTCAAAAAGGCACGGGGATCCAGTCCACGCGCTTTTGCTTTTTTCACCGTCTCCGAATCCGCAATGGCGCCCGTGGCATCGGTGGGTCCATCGGTACCGTCCGTGCCGCCGCTGAGCACTACCGTTCGCTCCGGCAGATACAACGCGGCGGCCAGGACAAATTCCTGATTGCGGCCACCCAAGCCATCCCCATCGAGCGTCACCGTCGTTTCGCCACCCGAGATGAGGCAGGCCGGCGCCGCAACGGGTCGATCGCTCTCCGTCACTTCCCGCGCAATCGAGGCGTGCATCCGTGCGACATCCTGCGTCTCACCCTCAATGGTGGTCGACAGCACCAAGGGCCGGTAACCACGTCGCTCCGCCTCTATAGCCGCCGCATCCACCGCCAGCCGGTTGGCTCCCACAATCAACGTACGCGTGTTCTCCAGCCGCACCGGATTCTCCTTGGACGCACGTTCGAGATGCCGCGCGATCGCCTTCGCCGGCTTGATCTTGTAACGCGCCAGAATCGCCCGCGCTTCGGCGAACGTCGAGTGATCGGGCACCGTGGGCCCGGAGCCAATCACACTCAGGTCATCGCCAATCACGTCCGAAAGTACCAACGTCAGCAACTTCGCCGGCGCGGCCAACGCGGCTAACTGACCGCCCTTAACCGCCGACAAATGCTTCCGCACGGTATTTATCTCATGAATATTCGCCCCGCAGGCGAGTAACTGTCGCGTCACCGATTGTTTGTCGTCGAGCGTAAGTCCAGGAGCCGGCAAAGGCAGCAGGGCGGAAGCGCCGCCCGAGATCAGACAGATCACTAAGTCATGCCCGGTGGCTTGCGCGGCGAGTTCAGCGATGCGCCGCGCCCCATCCACCCCGGCCTGGTCCGGCACCGGATGCGCACATTCATTCAGCTCAATGCGCTTGAGCTTGGCTAAGTGCCCGTGCTTGGTATTGATCAGGCCACTCGTGATTCGCCGGCCCAGGATGCTCTCCACTTCGAGTGCCATCGCCGCACTTGCTTTGCCCGCGCCCACCACATAGATATGCTCGTAAGGCAGATCGAGCAGATCCTGGAATTGCGGCCGAGCCCGCCGAATCCCTTCTCGAGGATCCGCCGCCCGCAGAGCCGCCCGAAAAATAGCCAGCGCATCCCGCCGAAGATTCATCTAAATATCATAATAAAGCGAAAACTCATAAGGATGCGGCCGCAACCGCACCGCATCCGCTTCATTCTTCCGCTTGTAAGCAATGTAAGTCTCGAGTAACTCCTCAGTAAATACGTCGCCCTTCAGCAAAAACGCATGGTCCTCTTCGAGACAATTCAAAGCCTCATCGAGCGAGGCCGGCATCGACGGCACCGCCTTCATCTCCTCAGTGGATAAGTCATAGATATCCTTATCCAGCGGCTCCCCCGGATCGGCCTTGGTCAGAATGCCATCCAAGCCCGCCATCAACAAGGCCGCAAAAGCCAAATAAGGATTTGCGCTCGGATCCGGCGGCCGGAATTCCACTCGCTTCGCCTTCGGTGACGCCGAATACATCGGGATCCGCACCGCCGCTGACCGGTTCCGCCGCGAATAAGCCAGATTCACCGGCGCTTCGTAACCCGGCACCAGCCGCTTATAACTATTCGTCGTCGGCGCAATAATTGCGGACAACGCCCGCGAGTGCTTCAGCAAACCGCCGATGTACCACAACGCCATTTGCGACAATCCCGCATAACCATCGCCGGCAAACAGCGGCTTGCCTTCCTTCCACAACGATTGATGGCAATGCATCCCGCTGCCGTTATCGCCAAACAGCGGCTTCGGCATAAAGGTCACGGTCTTGCCGTTACGATTGGCCACGTTGCGCACGATGTACTTATAGAGCACCATGTTATCGGCGCTCTTGAGCAAGGTGTCGTACTTCTGGTCTATCTCGCACTGCCCGCCGGTGGCGACTTCGTGGTGGTGACACTCAATGGTGAGGCCGCAACCGATCATCACCTCCACCATCTCGCTCCGCAGGTCCATGTACATGTCCGTGGGCGGTACCGGGAAGTAACCTTCCTTTACCCGCGGCCGGTAACCGAGGTTATTGTGCTCCCGCCCCGAATTCCAGCGCCCTTCCTCGGCATCGATAAAGTAAAAGGCCTGGTTGATGGTGCTGTCGAAACGGACATTGTCGAAAACAAAGAACTCCGCCTCGGCCCCGAAGTAAGTGGTATCGGCGAGCCCGGAATTCTTCAGGTACATCTCCGCTTTTTGGGCGATGTACCGCGGATCGCGCTCATACTTCTGCCGCGTCAGCGGATCGATCACGTTACCCAGCATCACCAACGTGGAAATCTCGGTAAACGGATCGAGGAACGCCGTCGTCGGATCCGGAATCAACAGCATGTCGCTTTCGTTGATCGCCGCCCAGCCGCGGATCGAACTGCCGTCGATGCCGAAGCCGGCCTCGAAACTGCTCTCTTCCAATTGATCGATCGGATAGCTGATGTGGTGCGTCAGCCCGGGGATATCGGTGAAGCGCAAATCCACTTGGCGTACTTCGTGCTGTTTGGCGTACTCGAGAACTTCTTTAGGGGTCATGACGTGTGCAACTTCCATTAGACAGCAAAACGCCCTGGCTTGCGGCCAGGGCGTTTGGGTTGATCCATCATCAGCGCGTTAGAACTGGTTCCAGAGGTATTGGTTGTAGACTTCGTGGTGGAACTGCACTTCCGCCGTCTTCACCACCGTGCCCAACAACCGCGCACAACGATCGGCCGAAGCCTGTTTGAGGTCCGCATAGCGGCCCTTCACGTCTTCGCCCAACAATTCGTCGGTCCACTTAGCGGCCTTGAAGTTATCGAGCGCCGTGTAGATGTTGTCCGGCAGGTACCGATCGGCCTGGCGCAAATTCTTGATCTTCGCCGTCTCGCCGTCGAGCCCCGTCTTGAACACGGAGTAGAGCACCATGTAAGGATTCGCGTCCGGACCCACCGACCGCACCTCAATCCGCGCGCTCTTCTCGTTCCCGATCGGAATGCGCACCATCGAACCGCGATCCGTGGCCGAAGCCTTAATCTGGTTGGGCGCTTCGAAGTGCGGATCCAAGCGGCGATAAGCGTTCACGCTCGCGTTCAACAGCACGCAGATGTCGTTGCCGTGCGTCAAAATGCGATCGACAAACTGCCACGCCATCTTGCTGACCTTCTCTTCGCCCTTCGGATCCCAGAAAAGGTTCTTGCCGTTCTTCATAATCGACACATTGGTGTGCATTCCGCTACCGTTCACACCCACCACCGGCTTCGGCAGGAAGCTGACGCTATAGCCCATCTGCGTGGCCACCTGACGGCAGATCAGCTTGTACAGCTGAATCTGGTCGGCCGCCGAAACTACATCGCCGTAGGTGTAATTAATCTCGAACTGCGACGGGGCCACTTCCGGATGGTCCTTCTCGTTCTCAAAGCCCATCGAGCGCTGCACTTCGGCCACCTTGTCGATAAAGGTCCGCAGCGGATCGCCCGGCAGCGAGTGATAGTAGCCACCTGTGTTCACATACTCGAACTTCCCGGTCTCATGATATTTGCGCTCAGCGTCGGTACCGGCAAACAAGAAGCCTTCGATTTCGTTGGCCGCATTCAGCGTGTAGCCTTCCTTGGCGTACAGCTTGTTGGCGTACTGCTTCAGCACCGCCCGCAGGTCAGCGCGGTAGGGCGAGCCGTCTTTGTCTACCACTTCGCCAAACACCATCACCTTGCCCGGGCCAAAGACATCGGCCGGCGTCCAGTAAAAGGCGTTCCAGTCGATGTTCAAGCGCAAATCGCTCTCGCGCTGCGCGGTAAAGCCGCGGATCGAGCTGCCGTCGAAGGTGAGGTTGTCCCAGCTCTTCACCAGAAACTTCTTGTCGTAGTCGAGCATGTGCAGGCGGCCTTCGAGGTCGCTAAACAGCAGCGTCACGGCCTTAATGCTCGGCGTATCGTTCAGGTACTTCAGGCGCTCTTCCTGGATCACCGCCGGGTCAATGCGCGCCTTGCGCTGCGCCTTGGCCGTCAGGTTCAGGTCTTCCAACTCCGCGTAAGTGAGTGTCAAAAAGTTCTTCAATTCGGTGGTCATCGGACTCCTCTATCCAGTGGGGGCGACTCGGCCGGAAGGCTCCGGGCGCGCCGCTGAAACTCGATTATAACCATGGAAGTGCGCCTGGGGGCCAGTACTGCCGGTGCCTCCAGCGGCTCGGAACCATGGCTAATTTTTATGGGGCCGATTGGCAATGGTGATGAGTTCCGCCCTTTCCGGCCCGCCTATGCCTGTTTTGCTTGGGTTAGGCGGCCCCGCGAATCTCTACCCATCGGATACTGTGGAAGCGAATGGCCAAAACGAAAGACATCCTTTCCAAGGTTTGGCTCCGGCGCGACGGCCAGGGGATTTTGAGCTGACGCGTCTGCGGCGGCAAGATCGCGGAGCAACTGCCCGCGGAGCAGCCCCAGATCTCCAATCGCCAAGTCGACATGCTGGTTCGCAATGACCAGGGCGGGATCCAGCACATCGAGCGCTTGCCATCCGTCTTCGCCGAGGGCGGCACAACACACCAGTTTGAGATCGTCAACCTCCACGACTATGCCTGTACGACTATGCCGCTGCAGAACTCCTAGCCAGTGACGATTGGGGCGACAACCTCTGGGCCCTCGGCGCCCAGGGCGACCGGCCCCTGATGCTGCGCACGATCCTCGACAAGCTTCAGGCTTTCAGCCACGCGGAACAGGAGTCAGCTCTAGCCGAAGTGACAGCCATGAGCCGGAGCCAAGCGCAATAAGTGCGCATGGTGGAGCAAATGACCAAAGCAGCCGGAATGAAAGGGTGCGCCGCAGCAGTACCTGAAAACGCACTGTCCGTCTGCCGCGGCTGGCCAGCCAAGAAGCCGTCGACCTCCGCGCGACGCCCGCACACGAGCAAGAGCAGAGCCAAGGCGATGAACTGGCTGCGGATCTGGTCCGGCCGCGCGCCCAACGTCATCCGCACCGCGGTCTCCCGGCGCCGCTGCGTTAGCCCATAGCTCGGCAGCGGGTACCCTGCCGATCGTGGTGAGTAACCCTGCTTGGCGCGACGCTACTTCGCTACCCAGAAATTAATCGCTTCGGGAATCGCCGCGCCGTCCTTGCGCGGTGACGAAGCGCCGCTCTTCACCTTGGTGCCGGAATGGTACATGACGGCCTGGCCACCGCCCATCAGCCCCGAATACTCGCCGCGCAGATCGAGGTAATGGCCCTTCTTGCTCAACTCCTCGCGCGCCGCCGCCGGCACGCGGCTTTCGATCAGCACCGAACAGCCGCGCGACTCGCGCCGCGTGAAGCGCGGAGCCTCTAAAGCCGCCTGAATGTTCATGCCGTGGTCCGCGATGTAGGAGATGAACTGCGCATGCGCTTGGGGCTGATTGCTGCCGCGCATGATGCCGAAGCCGATGTGCTGGTCGCCTTTTTCCATAAAGCCGGGAATGATGGTGTGGAAGGGGCGCTTGCGGGGCCCGGCGGAGTTGGGATGGCCAGCGTCGAAGACGAAGGCGTTGGCTCGGTCGTGCAGGTGGAAGCCCATCCCGTCGACCACGACGCCCGAGCCCCAGATGTCGGAGATGCTCTGAATCCAACTGACGATGTTGCCGTCGCGGTCGACGACCGAGAGATAGATGGTGTGCTTCGACCCCGGGACTTCGCCCGCTTGGACGCTGCAATTCGCCCTATCGGGGTCAATCTCCTTGGCGCGGCGAGTCGCGTATTCGGCATCGAGCAAGCCCTTCACCGGCACGGGCCCGAACCGCGGGTCGGCGATGTATTGGGCCAGGTCAGCGTAGGCGAGCTTCTGCGCTTCAATCTTGGTGTGGAAGGCTTCGGCCGAAAGCGGGTCCCACTTCGAGATCGGGAAGGCCGAGAAAAGATTTAGCATCATCAACGCGCCGACGCCTTGGCCGTTGGGCGGTAGCTCATAGACGCGCCAGCCGCGATAGTCGGTGCTGATGGGGGTCACCCATTCGCTCGAGTAAGTGGCGAAGTCCTCGCGGGCCAGCGTGCCGTTTAAGCGGGCGGAGGTCTTCAGGATAGCCTCGGCGATCGGCCCGCGATAAAAGGCGTTGACGCCGCCGTCGGCGACGATTTTCAAGGCCTTGGCCAGTTCCGGATTCTTAAACATGTCGCCCGGCTGCGGCGCGCGTCCGCCGGGGAGAAAGACGCGCTTGGCATTCTCATCGGCTTCGAGCTTGCCGACGGAGTGTTCCCAATCCCATTGAATAATCTCGGTGACCGGGAAGCCATTGCTGGCGTAGTGAATGGCCGGCGCGAACAGATCCTTCCACGGCAGCTTCCCAAAACGCTGGTGGACCTTGCCGTAGCCTTCCACCGCGCCCGGCACGGTGACGGTATGGATGCCCGAGGGCCGGTACTTGGCACCGCGTTTATCGAGCGCCTCAAGCGTATAGCCTTTGCCGCTCCAGCCGCTGGCGTTTAGCCCGGTGAGTTGGCCGGTCTTCGCATTCCAGTGGATCATAAAGAGGTCGCCGCCGATGCCGTTCATCATCGGCTCCACGACGCCTAGCACGAGGTTGGCGGCAATGGCGGCGTCGACGGCCGAGCCGCCTTTGGCCAGAATCTGCGCGCCCACCTGGGAAGCGAGCGTTTGCGAGGTGGCCACAATGCCGTGCTGTGACATCACCACGGACCTAGCCTGCCAACGCTCCTGCGCCGGCGCGGTCATAACTCCAAACAGCAATACAAAAGCAGAAAGTCGCATTGGCCCTTGATTGTACCGAAGCTGCGGAGTGTGTTACCTTGCGATTTTAGCGAGGAGCGTGAAAATGCCATTAAATTCGGCGTCTCCGCAGGTCAGCCGCCGGAATGCGCTGCTCACCGCCGCAGCTTTTCCCTATCATCTGTACGCCGGCACCACCAAAAAGAGTGCGACGGACCGGGTTACCTTGGGCCCCAAGAAGATCCAACTCGCGCGCTTGGCCATGGGTTCCGGTACCAGCGGGGTAGGCGGCAGTTCGAACCAAACGCGCAAGCTGGGCGTGAATGGCTTGGCCGAGTTGATCCGCGCCGCCGACATCGACCGTTTTCGCCGCGAGGTGGGCACCGAATATCTGGACATCTTGCTGCTGCAAAAAATGATGGAAGAGGATTGGCCCGAGCGCAGAAAAGGCACCATGGCAGTCATCAGCGAGATGCGCCAGAAAGGCATCGTCCGCACCAAGGGCCTCAGTTGCCAAAACGCTGGGGGCGCTGATAACCGCTGCCAAATCGCCTTTGGTGGAAGTGCACTTGGCCCGCTTTACCGCCACGGCATCGCCATGGACGACCAGGATCTCAAATGGTGCTCGGCGTGCTGAAAGAAATGAAGGCGGCCGGCAAAGGCGTGATTGCGATGAAAGTACTCGGCGCGGGCAAACTGCGCGATAAAGTAGATGAAGCGTTGCAGTACAATTTGGCGCATTCGGACGTGATCGACTGTTTCACCATCGGGAGTGAAAGCCGGGCTGAACTTGAGGATTTGTCGCGCAAGATTCCGGCGGCCAGCGTTCGCGGATAACTGAGATCCTAACTGAGACAAGGAGAAATTGAGATGAAGGTATTCAAACTAGCGGCCGTGGCCGCCACGTTGGTTCTGGGCCTCGGCACGTTGCTGCTGGCGCAGGACAAGATGCATAAAATGGACAAGATGTCCAAGAAGGGCCCTGGCATCTTGCAGCCCCAGATGAAAGTGGAAGGTGGCAGCTACGCCGCTCCGATGGGCAAGCTCGGCACTGCGGGCGATGTGTGGAGCGCCACCACCAACGGCGCCTCGGTCGACGGCAAGCCCAACAAGGCCATGACCTCCACGGTGACTGGCGAAATTCTGGACTTCTCCTGCTACATGCAAATCGGTAAGCACGGCGAGAAGCATCGCTCCTGCGCCCAGAAATGCTTCACCGCCGGCCAGCCCATCGGCCTGCTGACTGAGGACGGCAATATGTACATGTTGATGGAAGAAGAGCACGATCCGCGCCGCGACGGCATGACCGATTTCCGCAAGGCGGCCATCGAGCACACCGCGCACATCATGGAAGTTACCGGTACGGTTTCAAAGCAAGCCGGATTCAGCGCGCTTTACGTGCAGGGCTACACCAAGAAGTAGTCTATTCTCGTAGGTGATGTTCAACAATCATCGTTTGCGGCTGGCGGCATTCGTGCTGCCAGCCCTGCTTCTTCCAGTTTCATCGATGGGACAACTGGCCTCAAAGGCGGCGACGGTTCCCGTGCCGTTGGGATTGGTCCCTGTGCAATTCCCGAAAGACAATCCTTACTCTCCGGAGAAGGCCGCGCTGGGCAAGCTGCTCTACTTTGACGCGCGACTTTCTGCCGATAACACCGTTTCTTGCGCCACTTGCCACGCGCCCGAACTCGGCTTCACCGATGGCAAGGCGGTCTCCGATGGCATCAAAGGGCAACGCGGAGGCCGCAGTGCGCCCACCGTCATTAATCGCGCTTACAGCTTGAATCAATTCTGGGATGGCCGCGCCAAGTCACTCGAAGATCAGGCCGGCGGACCGATGCAGAATTCCATTGAAATGGGCAATAGTCACGAGGGCGTCGTGAAGTCTATAAAGGGGATTCCCGGCTACGCGCCGCTCTTTGCCAAAGCCTTCGGCTCGCCCGAAATCGATATTGACCGCACGACGAAAGCCATCGCCACCTACGAGCGCACCGTGCTATCGGGTAACTCCGCCTACGACCGCTTCAAGGCCGGAAATAAGTCCGCTCTCTCCGCCGCCCAAATCCGCGGCATGGACATCTACTTCAACAAAGCCAAGTGCGACGCCTGCCACGAAGGCGTCAATTTCACGTTGAACTCCTTCAACAACCTGGGCGTGGGCACCGACAAGCCGACCCCTGACGCCGGCCGTTATGAAGTCACGAAGAACGACGCCGACTGGGGCGCCTTCAAGACCCCCACCCTCCGCGACATCGCCCGCACCGCGCCCTACATGCACGATGGCAGCTTGGCTACGCTGGAAGCCGTCGTGGACTTCTACAACAAGGGCGGCATCAAAAATAAGAACCTCGACGAACGCTTGAAGCCGCTGAATCTGACGCCTGCGGAGCAGACCGATCTGGTAGCCTTTATGAAATCCTTAAACGGCGAAGGCTGGCTCGCCCAGCATCAGCCGCCGAAGCAATTCCCGCAATAAAAGAAAAGAGCCCATGAATCGCCGCCTTTGGATCGCCGCCGCCGCCGCCGTGGTTGCCTCGTCTTGCAACCGCACCCAGAAAAAGACCATCGGCATGGTGCCTAAAGGCCGTACCCATGTCTTTTGGCAATCGGTGCAGGCGGGCGCCGTCGCGGCGAGCCGGGAGGCAGGCGTCGAGATAAGTTGGAATGGCCCCGCCACCGAAACCGACTTCAACGGCCAGATCCAAATCGTCGACGCGATGATCAATCGCAAAGTGGACGCCATTTGCCTGGCGCCGATCGACAAGAAGTCGATGGTGGGCGTGGTGAATCGCGCGGTGGACGCCAATATCCCCGTCATCATCTTCGATTCCGGCCTGGACAACGACCGGTTCTCAAGCCAAATCGCCACCGACAACTACGTCGCCGGCTCACTGGCCGCCGATCGCATGGGTGCCGTCCTGAACGGCAAAGGCAAAGTAGTCATCGTCGCCGTGCAGCCGGGCGTCGCTTCCACCATGGCGCGCGAAGCGGGCTTTGAAGAGACGCTGGCTAAGAAGTTCCCAGGCATTAACATCGCCGATAAGCGCTACGGCAATGCCGACTATGCGCAGTCGCTGAAAGTCGCGGAGAACATGCTGACGGCGCATGCTGACCTTACCGGTATCTTCGCTTCGAACGAAAGCAGCACGGCCGGGGCCAGCCAAGCCGTCAAGGCCCGCGGCACCAAGTGCAAGCTGGTGGGCTTCGATTCGAGCGTGCAGCTACTTGAGGATTTGCGCAGTGGCGTGATTGACTCGCTGATTGCGCAGCATCCTTTTCAGATGGGCTACCGATCGATCATGACGGCGCTCCAGGTGTTGCGGGGCGAGAAGGTGGAGAAGATCCAGAACATCGTGCCGTTGTTAGTCACCCAGCAGAACCTGAACGAAGCCGAAGTGCAGGCGCGGCTGAATCCTGACCTTAAGAAGTACCTTAACTAAACTCTGTCGCCCCCTAAAACAGCTACCTACCGCGTAAGCGGTGGGTCACTAAGGCCAGTTTCTTTGGCAGATGTGACCCATCGCTGACGCGATGGGCTAGGCGATCTTGTCAGTTAACGCCGGCCGCTCCCGCCGCGAAAGGCGCCGCCGAAGCCACCTACATCGATAATCCGCACCCGCGCCTCTTCGCCTAGGAACTGGCCAATCGCGAACGTGTTCATTCCCAGACACTTGCGGTTGCTGCACTTGGGCGGGAGGGTGGTGGATTTGGACGTCCGGCCGAAGAAGACCGGCTGTAAAATCGGCCCAATCGAAAATGTTACCCGGTTCATGTAGAAATATAAATGAAATCTGACATTCATTGATTTCTCATGCCCGCTCGCTACACTGAAAGCAGTTTCCCGAGGAGTCTTGTCTATGCATTCTATGCGTCTAATTACCCCTGTTTTCCTTTCCCTGTTGTTTATCGGTCGAGCCTTTGCTCAGTTCGACTCGGCCGCCGTCGTTGGTGCCGTGCGCGATGAGCGAGGCGGCCCGATCGCGGGCGTCAAAATCACCGTGCTGAATAGCAGCACGGGCATCTCGCTCAACACGGTAACCGCTGAGTCCGGTGAATATGTACTTCCCACCGTTCGCATCGGCACCTACAAGGTCAGCGCCGAAAAGCCCGGCTTTAGCACCGGTGTCGCCGAAAACGTGAATGTCACCGTCAACGCCCGCCAGCGCGTCGACTTCAGTCTAAAGGTGGGCCAAGTGACGGAAATCGTCACTGTCGAAGCCACCACGCCGCTTTTGGAATCCGATAGCTCCTCTAAGGGGCAGGTGCTCGGCAGCAAACAAATCGTGGAGTTGCCCTTGCAGGGCCGCAGCTATGCCAACTTGGCACTGCTTTCTCCGGGTGTCCGCCAGTCGGCCTCCGGTAACCAGGGCGGAATCGCCACGCGCCGCGAAGGATCCTACAACGTCAACGGCTTGCGCAGTGTTTGGAATAACTTCCTGCTCGACGGTATCGATAATAATTTCTACGGCACCACCAATCAAGGCTACTCCAACCAAGCGATCCAGCCCTCTCCAGACTCCGTTGCGGAGTTCCGTTTAATCGTCAACGCTTACTCGGCCGAGTTTGGCCGCAGCGGCGGCGCGGTAATGAACGTGGCCACCAAGTCCGGTAATAACGCGCTGCATGGCTCGGTTTGGGAATTCCTCCAGAACGAAAAACTCAACGCTACCGGTTTCTTCAAACCCACTTTGAACCAGAAGCCGATCAATAAGCGCAACCAATTCGGCGGCACCATCGGCGGCCGGATTATCAAAGACCGTACCTTCTACTTTGCCGACTACGAAGGTTCCCGCTGGACGGTGGCTCCCTTCGCGCTCACTTCCGTCCCCACTACGGATATGCGCAACGGTATTTTGCCGCTGGATGTGCGCGCGCCTTTTGGCTTCACCGATGATACGGGCCGGGCTTGGCCCGCCGGTACGGTTTTCAGCGCTGGCAGCCGCATTCCGATGACCCGCTTCGCCCGCCGGGTGTTGGCGGAACTGCCTCAGTCCAATCGCGCCGGCGGTGGCGCGCTCGGTATCGGCACCAACTTCATTGGCACCTCCCTGCAGCGTCTCACCGATGATAAAGGCGCGGTGAAGATTGACCATAAGGTCTCCAATAACGTCAACACCTTCTTCCGCTACGCCCACCGCCAGAATGACATTTTTGCTCCCGGCCTGATCACGGGCTTTGCGGGCGGCAATGACCTCGGCACGCTAGACACCTTCAATCAACAAGGCATCGCCGGATTGACTTGGTCCAAGTCGGCCACCGAAGTGTTGGAATACCGCTTCTCCGTTACCCGCTTGGGCTTTGACCGTCTGCCTGCCGCAGTAGGTGGACCGTCCATGCTGGAACTCTTTGGCATCACCGGTTTGCCCACCGGTCCGCGCATCCAGGGCGGCATCACTCCCCAGGACATCCAGGGCTTCCCCCGCTTCGGTCGCCAATCCACCAATCCGCAAGCCCAGTTCCCCACCACGATCAACTCACGCTTGAATCTCTCGAAGATTGTCAATCGCCATAATCTGAAGATGGGCTACGAGTTTTTGCAGCTCAACATCCTCGTGGATGACACCAACCCGCTTTATGGTATCGACGGCTATGGCGGCTTTTACTCCCGCCTGCCCGGCCAGAACTTGGGCGCGCTCGCCGGTGCCAGCGCCAACACAGTCAACTCCCTGGCTGACTTCTACTTTGGCGGCCGCAGCTCTTACCAGCTGGCCACCCAAGTGCAAGCCAACGCCCGTCAGCAGGCCCAATGGTTCTACATCCAGGACGATTTTAAGGTCAACAACAAGTTGACGCTCAACATGGGCCTCCGCTATGAGTTAACCACGCCGACCTACGATCGAGACAACAAACTCTCCAACTTCGATCCCATCCAGAACCGGTTGGTGCAAGCCACTGGCGGATCGATTTCGAACCGCACCCTGCAGCGCCAGACCTGGAACAACTTTGCCCCCCGCATCGGTGCCGCCTACCAGTTGAACCCCAAAACTGTAATCCGCGGTGGTTATGGCTTCGGCTGGAACTACTGGAACCGCATGGCTTCGGCGGAGTACCTGAACACGAACGCGCCCTTTGTCACCCGCTTCTCCACCCTGAACAGCCCGGCACAGCTGGGCAATCTCTGCACCGGCAATAACTTCGTAAACTGCTTCCGCACGCGGGAACAGGGCTACCCGATAAATCCGGCCTCCAACGTGATTCTCTATATCGACCGCAATACTCCTTGGGGCTACGTGCAAAACTGGCATTTCACCGTTCAGCGCACGCTGTTCAAGAACACCTTGCTCGATGTCGCTTATGTCGGCAACCGCGCCGATCGCCTGCCGGTGTTGGGCGATTTTAACCAAGCCCGCCCGATTACGACTGCCGAAGTCAGCCAAGGCCTAACCACGATCGGCACCCTGCTCGCTCGCCGCCCCATTCAGGGCTTCAATAATATTACCGCCGTGGTTCCTACCGGGTTCTCCAACTACAACTCGCTGCAGGTGAAGTTTGAACATCGCGGCAATTGGGTAACTATCTTGAACGCGTTCACTTACGGCAAGGCGATCGACACCGTCGGCCAAGTGCTCGAGAACAATGGCGGCGGCAGCCCCAACCCGCAGGATATCCGCAATGTGGCCAACGATAAGGGACCTTCGAGCTTCGACCAGCGTTGGAACAACACCACCAGCTTCGTGTTCGACGTTCCCTTCGGCAAAGGCCGTAAGTTCGGCAACGGCATGAACCCAATTCTGGATTCCGCGGTGGGTGGCTGGCAGATTAGCGCCATCATCAACTCGCAAAGCGGCCTGCCGCTGAACCTGCGCTACCCGGACGCTGCTGGTATTCTCTCCGACGGCCAGCCGGACTTCCTGGGTAACGTCGCCCTGCGCCCCAATATCATCAACGGTTCGATTGGGATCCTCGCTCCGGAATCCGAGCGCAGCTTCACCAACTACTTCAACCGCGCCAATTTGGCCGTGCCGCCCGTCACTTCGCCCTTCGGCAACCTGGGCCGCAATACCGCTTATGGCTTCCCGCTCTTCCAATCCGACTTCGTATTGGCCAAGAGCTTCGCACTGAGGTTCATCAATGAAGGTGCCCGGCTGCAGTTCCGCAGCGAGTTCTACAACCTCTTCAACAAGACCAACTTCCTGGCTCCGTCGATCAACTTGGCCGACGGCAACTTTGGCCGCGTGACAAGCACAAACGATCCCCGCTTCATCCAATTCGCCCTCAAGCTGCAGTTCTAAGGCTTCCCGCGAATCCGCAAAAGAAAATCGCCCGGCCCATTCCGAAGACGGAGGGGGCCGGGCGATTCTGTTTCTGGCGGAGTGACTTACACCTTCTGCAAGGGCTTCGCCGGTTCGCGCGACGTAATGATGCGGTCGACAATGCCGTACTGCACGGCTTGCTCGGCTTCAAGGATATAGTCGCGCTCGACGTCCCGGGAAATGCGCTCCGTGGGTTGTTCGGTCGCCTTGGCGAGGATTTCGTTCAAGACCTCGCGCATCCGCAGGATCTCGCGGGCGTAGATGTCGATGTCGGTAGCCTGGCCGCCCAGGTTGCTCATGGAGGGCTGGTGAATCAAGATGCGGGAGTGCGGCAAGGTGAAGCGTTTGCCCTTGGTGCCGCAAGCGAGTAACACCGCAGCCATCGAGGCCGCTTGGCCAACACAGGTAGTGACAATATCCGGCTCCACCAGGTTCATGGTGTCCAGAATCGCCAGACCGGCCGTAATGGAGCCGCCGGGCGAATTGATATAGAGCGAAATGTCGCGTTCCGGGTCTTCGGCGGCCAGGAAGAGAATCTGCGCGATGATCAGATTCGCCACGTTATCATCGATGGGCGTGCCGAGGAAAATGATGTTTTCCTTCAGCAAACGCGAGTAGATGTCGTAGGACCGCTCCCCGCGTGAAGTTTGTTCCACCACCATGGGAACCAGCACAGAACTCTGTGGTTCGTAAATCTTGGACATCAATTCTCCTTCGCCACCGCCATGTCAAATAGGGCGCGATGACGTTGTTACCAAACAAGGGGCCGGCGGGATGCCGGCAGGTAAAGGAGCACCAGCAACGGGCGCTTCCATTCGCTTCCCACTCCCCCATCATACGGGATTGTCGCGCCTTAGCGCGACGCTGGGCCACTGATAAAACGGTGATAGCGCCCCAGCCAATAGGGCAGGATGTAGAATCCCCCATCATCTTCTCCATAACCGCCGTTGCCGCCATCGAGCCGGAAGGGGTTCCCATTCCACTTCATCACCGCGCGCTCATCGGGCGGCAGCCAGTTGGTTGACTGGGGGCGCCCGGCGCGTTCGAGCCCTGGGTCCAGCAGGATATCGGCGCGCGGCGCGTTGTCGTAGCGCCATTGCACCAGGTCGAGCGGAATGCGCTCAAGGGTTTGCACCGCCGTCGCCAAGTCCACCTTGGTTGTCGGGTTGGCCGTCTGATAGATGAAGTGCCAGAGCGGATTCCGCTCGCGTTCGCAATTCTGCCACCACTGGTCCAGGGCTTGGCGATAGACCTTCAGCAGGGCCGGGTCCTGCTCATAGCGAAAGATCAGGTAGAAGGGCAGCATGGCGAGCTCTTCGTCCGAATAGTTGATCTCCTCGCGCAATTCCAGATACTTGGCAGCATGCGCCAAATAGCCTTCGTCGATGGCCGAGCGCCGGTATTCGCGGCTATACTTTTCGTCGCCAGTAATGTGATGGGCGGTCTTCAAGAAAGAGAGCACCTCGAGCGCATTCAACGGCCCATCGGAAAGGCCCGGGCCGCGGAAATACTCCCAGTTCCACCAACCCCAGCGGGTGGGCTTGCCGTCGACGTCCACCAGCGTGTAGCCGTGGCTGACGATATGGTCCATGATGCGGCGCGTGGTGGCGGCAATGCGGGGCCGCAGCGGATCGGCGGGAGGCAACAGGTCCCAGGCCAGGCCGAAGATGTAGAAATGGCCCACGATCTCGTCCGAACTCGTGTCGCCCTTCCAGCGATATTTCTTGTCCGGTGTGTCGTGCCATTCGCCATCGCGGGGCTGCTTCTCACCGGGCACGATGTAGGAGCGGGCCGGGAACCCAGGGATGCCGGTCACCTGCTCCAGAAACAGAATCGCTTCGATCGATTTCCGCGCTGCCGCGAGTGCCGACTGCCGCTTCGCCGGATTTGGCCGCGCGGCATACTCGTAGAGTTTCCCCGCGGCATACATCGCCGTCCAGAGGCCGTCATTGTCGTTGGAGGCGAGTTCGTTCGTACTCAGGTCGCCGGGTCGGGCGAGGTGCGAGTCGGCGACGAAACCATGTCGGTCGTGCCGGGCGCGGACGCGGACCTCGAAGAGATCGGCCTTTTGCTCGAGCGTTAAGCGTTTCGGCTCCAAGTGCGAGACGCCCGACGGGGTCCTAACCCACATGCCGCCGCTCGTATCCGGCCACAGTCCCTGGACGTGGTTATCGAGCAGGTATCGTTGCGAGGCAAAGAATCGTCCGCCACTCTCATCGAGCCGGAGCAGACCCTGCCGGCTCCCGATCCAGATCGCTCCGTCGGTCGACTTCGCCCAGCCGGTCACGCCCGCCACCGGCGCCGGCCGATTCGGGCCGAGTTCAGCCGGACCACCCTGGTCCACTCGCGTCGCCGAAAAGTGCAGTGCGGGCCGATCGGCGATAGGCGTACCGTTACTAGCCGCTTGAAACGCGATCAAAAAGACGACAGAATAAACGTAAAGGGAAGTCATGCGCTACCGTTAGGATACGGTACAAGGGGGACGTTGGTTTTGGGACTAACGCTACTTGCGATTTTCGCCGATACACTCGGGAAGGTGTTAGCTTTTGGCTCCCTTCGGCCGCTGGGTGGAATGAGATAGCCGGGGAAAGGTTCGATAGACCGCAGTTCTATGAGGATTCTGATCGCGGACGATAGTATCGTTAGCCGCCACTTGCTGGATGCCACGCTGCGCAAGTGGGGGTACGAAGTGATCGTCGCTTGCGACGGCGCGGAGGCGTGGGAAATTCTTCAGCGCGACTCGGCACCGGCCATTGCGATCCTCGACTGGGTGATGCCTGAACTTACCGGCCCTGAGGTCTGCCGCAGGGTCCGTCTGCAACAGGGGCAAGAACCGTACACCTACCTTCTGCTGCTCACTTCGAAGAGTATGAAGGAAGATCTAATCGAAGGCATGGACTCCGGGGCCGACGATTACATCACCAAGCCCTTCGATCAGCATGAGCTCCAGGTGCGGCTGCGGGCTGGCACGCGGATCGTCAAGCTGCAGAAGGAATTACGCCATCAAGCGGCGCACGATCCGCTCACCGGGGTGCTCAGCCGCAGCAAGGCTTTTGAAATGTTCGAGCGGGAATTGCAGCGCTCCCTCCGCGAGAATCTACCGCTCTCCGTCCTGCTGATGGACCTTGATCACTTTAAGAGCGTCAACGATACCTATGGCCATTTAGCCGGGGACGAAGTGCTCCGCGAGGCGGCTAAGCGACTGAAGGACGGCGTCCGCAGCTACGACATTCTCTCCCGCTATGGGGGGGAAGAATTCCTGATTCTCATGCCAGGCTGTGACGAGGAGGCCGCCCGAGCGCAAGCGGAGCGGTTGCGCTTAGCCATTGCGGAAGCCCCGATCGTCATTACTTCCGCCAATCACGTGGCCCATCCGCTGACGGCCAGTTTCGGCGTGACGATCTCCTCACCGATGGCACTCGAAAGTCCGGAATCGCTCGTCCGCGTGGCCGACGAGGCGCTCTACTCCGCCAAACGTCAAGGCCGCAACCGGGTCGTCTTCCACTCTACCGACGGCGTTTCGCCTGCACCATCATTACCCCAAGTGCTCGCTTCAAAGGGATGAGCGCCGGTGGCGTCCCCAAACGAAGAGCGTTCCCAAGCCCATCAATACCCAACTTCCGGGTTCTGGTACCGCCACGGACACCGCATAAAGCTGCTCAATCACCGGCAGGTTCAAGCCGATGTTGTCGATCCCGAACGACATCGGATCGATCACGAATACGGCTGACTTGGCGGTCGTCGCCAGGGGAATCGTTACGAATTGCCAGCAACCCGTGAAGCCTCCTTCGGGATCTCCCGGGCAGATCCGGGTGGGCGGAGTTAGGATCGCCGAGCCTAGTTGGGTTCCTGTCCCGTTGAGTCCACTAAAGACGCGTGCGGAACCTGTCGATCCGCCGGCATTCGTGACGTAGTGGAAGGTCAAGGCTTCGATAAAGCCATCCGGCACGTTGAAGGTGAGCAGACCGGTGCGACTGAACATCACCGCGAAGGGGCTGGGGGCGTTGGCGAAGCTACCCGTCCCGCTCACGTCCGAATCGGTTATGCTCACTGCCCCGGGTAAGAACGTCACCCCATAGTTGAAGTAGTAGTGACCCAGGCTGCCGGTGCCGCCTCCGTAGAAGGCTAGTACTTGTTCCCCATCTTGAAGGCCCGAAAACGTCAAGATCGTCGCGGCCTGGAGCGGCGCCGCTGCCAGCAGCAAGAGCGAAATTACTGCACCCGTATGGATCATAGGTTCCTCGATAAAAACATTTTGAAGGGAAAATGTTTTACCCAAGTATCCCACTCAAGATTGCCAAGTGCAATAGAAAAGGCTATTTCGGCGGCTCGAACTGGATGGAGCTCTCGGCGGCGAAACGCCGGTATTGCTTATATTCCACCTTCAGCCGCATCCGGACCACGCCGTGCTGGAAGGGCAGGTCGTCGTCGGCCAGGGTCAATCCCGGCAGCCAGAAGCCATCCGGCATCCGTTGCCGCACCGTGGTAAATCGCGGAAACAAATTCTCTTCCCGATGGCCATTTTTGCGGCGCACCAGAGCCGGTACGGCCTTGCCCTCGGTGCGGACGATCGAGAAGTCGCTCTGCGCCACCCAGATCAGCCCCTCGAAGAAGCGCTGCCCGTCCAGGATCTGGCGCGGTTCGAGCGCGATGACGAAGCACTCGACGCCATCGACGGTTTCGGCCCCTTTCACGCGCGCCCGGTAGAAGGGGAGGCGTTCCTGGGTGATCAACGCGGGCTGCACTTCACGCAAATCCGCGAAGTCCTCGGGCGTGAGTTTCAAGAAGCGCAAGGTGTCATGGGGCTGCTGGTGAAAGCTCTCCCGGCGCTCCCCGGCCGGCGAAAACAGGATCTCGCGGGTCTCGGTGTGCAAGCCCCCACGCGTCCCCCGTGCATCCCACTCCGCCAACTCGACGGCTTGCCGGTAGGTGTAGCTGGCTCGCGCGAGCTCGGTTTGCGTCTCGCGCTCCGCCACTCGCTTTACCAAGTCCGCGGGGGGGTTCTGTCCCAAGCCGATGCCGCATACTAGGAGACTGATGATCCAGACCCCAACTCCCGCCACCGCTTTGGGCGAGTCTTTGCGGACCTTCTTCTGGTTCATTGCCGGCCTGTGGGGGATCATGGTGGTCGCCGGGCTCACGTATGCCCAGCAACAGCATATCCCGAAGGCGACGGCGATGGCCATCCTGCCCGCGTTGCTGCTCGAAGCCGCATTCTACGCCGTCCCTGGCTTCGCTTCCGTGCGGGACCGGTTGCTCGCCTGGCCCAAGCCGCAACTGGCTCTGGCCTTCACGGTCTCCGCAGTGCTCCCCTGGCTCCTGTATACGCTCGCCAGCGGCCAATTCAGCTGGCCGCAACTGGGGCTATTGCTAGCGCTGGTGGCACCCGTCGCCTTCTGCTACGTCCTGCTGCCGGCCACGCGCTGGACCGACTTCGCCCTACTCGCGTGGCTGGCGCTTCCCTTCCTCAACAAGATCTTCCTCGACATCTACCCCACCGCCGACCCCAAACCGCGCATGGACTTCCTCGGCAAATGGATGTGGATCCGCCTCGGCTTCGCCGTCTTCCTCCTGATCCGCCAAGTGGAAGGGATCCAGTTTGGATTCGTTCCCTCCCGAGCCGAATTGTTGACCGGCCTGAAGTATTACTTCCGGTTCCTGCCCTTCGGCTACGCACTTGGCTATCTCCTGGGAATCGTTCGTGTGGGATTTCCGGATACGGGTTGGCATCCGGCATTGCTGGCGATCGGTTCATTCCTGGGGCTCTTTTGGACGGTCTCATTAGGGGAGGAGTTCTTCTTCCGCGGACTCATCCAGCAGTGGCTGGAAGAGATGACGGCGTCCCCGTGGGTGGCCCTGGCGATCGCCTCCGTCCTCTACGGCGCAGCCCACCTGCCCTTCCGGGGGCCGTTCAACTGGCGCTACGCCTTATTGACCACCCTCTTGGGTATCTTCTGTGGACTAGCCTATCGGGAGTGCCGGGGCATCCGCGGCCCGATGGTGACGCATGCCTTGGCGGCCACCACGTGGATTGTGGTGTTTCAGAAAGGCGCTTAGCGCCGATTCATGTCGGGTGACGCGGTGCTCTTGGAGAACCGTTGCGCCACCAGGCGTTCAATGCCCGTCTGGTGCCCAGTTTTGGGTGGCGAAGCCATCACCGGTTCAACTACGCGCACGGCCACCGTGGCCATCCCCAGCCACATCATCGCCAACACGGCGAACGTCGTTACTCTGCGGTCCATTTTCTTATCCTCCAGCGCTCTTGTTTGCTTGACGCACTTGATGCCCGGCAGATTTCTTAGGCGCTTGTAAATTCGTCTTTCTTACCGGCTCACTCTGATACGCGTAATTCTCGTGTCAAATAGATCACTAGAGTTACGAAAAACTTTCGGTGTTTGGATGTGCCACCGAGAAAGACAACGGCGCGCGCTCCGGCAAGGCCAAAGAGTGCAGATAATCTCCCACTTGCAGACCGACGCCGGCTACCAGGTCGCGCACCGAATGCGACAGGCTTACCCGGTTGGACACCAAAGCCTCCGAAAACCGCGCGGCCCACCGATACCAGGGCGCCGCCGACACCAATACTGGCCTGGCCGCCAACCACAAGTCAGGCCGCCGTAAGAGAATAGCGGGGCTAAGTTAATGCATAAAACCAGACGATCTAGACTGAAGTGAGTCTATGCAAGCATTTCTGAGCCGGATCAAGCCCTATTGGGCTGCGATCATTCTGAGTGTTGCCGCCGTGGTGCTAGCGCCATCCTACTGGGCCGCCTTCAACAGCCCGGCGGCGGGGACCTATCACGACGACAGTGTGTATTTGATTACCGCCAAGAGCCTGGCAGAGGGTCGAGGTTACTTGATTGAGAGCACGGTGAAGCCTATCGTCCAAACCAAGTATCCCGTGCTTTTCCCCGCGCTGCTGTCCCTGGTCTGGAAACTAAGTCCAGCGTTTCCGGCGAACTTGCTCTTGCTGAAGCTGGTCCCGTTTACCGCCAGCCTGGTCTGGCTTGGGCTGAGCTTCCTGCTCCTCAAGGCGCAAACGTCGAATGCCGTTTTTGCGGCCGCGGCCGTTGCCCTCACCGCGGCGAGTCCGCACACCATCTTTCTATCGACCAATTTGCTGAGCGAAACACTATTTGCCGCCTTGGCCAGCGGGAGTATCCTGCTGCTGATCCGAAATCAGCAGCGTGCATCGATGGCCAGAGTGATCCTGGCCGCAGTGTTGGCCGCCGCGGCATTTCACACCAGAACGATCGGCTTCTGTCTGGTGATGGCCGGCATGGCTAGCTTGCTCTGGGAGCGCAGGTTTCGGCAACTGGTTTGGTTTGGACTCGTCGCCGGGAGCCTCGCTGCACCTTGGCTGATCTGGCAGGCCATTCACCGCGGGCCCGTCGACCCGTACCTTTCACAGGAGAACTACTACGGCGCCTACAATGTAGTGGCGAATTTTCTTTGGCCAGAGAAGATGCAAATTGTGCTCACCAATCTGTTGCACTTGGTGCTCAGTCCCGGGCGGATTTTCGAGATGGCTTGGGGTTGGCTGCTTGGGATCCTGGCGGTGGCCCCTCTTCTTCGTGCGCTCTTCCGCCGTGAGTTAGGGCTCCCCGTTCAGACCTTTCTCGGGTTCTCCTTACTCGTGATTTTGCTTTGGGTCTGGCCGTCGCATCGTTTCCTGATTCCGATCCTGCCGCTGCTTCTGCTGGCGATCTGGGTGGGAACGCCGGTGCGCTACCGGCCGGCTTGCTTCGTCCTCTGCCTGCTGGCCGGCGGCTGGAGTGCCAGCGCTTCGCTTTCTCGATCGAACACCGCACGGGAGAGCGGCCTCTGGTACCCATCGCCGGTCGCGCCGACGGCATGGAAATCGTTTCAACAGCAGTTGGACTGGATCCGGAGAAACACAGCCCCGACGGCGGTAATTCAGGCCAATGTCGATCCCACCGTTTTTCTGTACACCGGGCGGCACGCGATTCGGGGCTCCCATCGGAATGCCCATCTCGCTGGGTACCTCGATCAACCGAACGCCCTCGGTAGCGCCGAGGAGTTCCATCAGTCTCTGTTGAGATCCGGAGTTACGTACGTGATTGATGCGCCATGGTCGTGGTTTCTGGAATCGGAGATGTTCACCAAGCTGATTGAAGCTGACCGGAAGGCCCATCCAGAATCCTGGGCGATCCTGTACCAGGCTGCCGACCCGCTCTACAAAATCTACGGTTTCTCGGCGGCGGGGCCGGGCGCTTCCGCCAGGTAGAAGAATCCGCTGGACTGTGGTGTGGCCGCCGAAATGGCAGAAGCCGGGGTAGCCAACGGTTCCTAAAGTACTACCGCGCACCGGCCGATGCTTACTCTGAATGTGGAGTATCGCGCCGAGGCGTCCGAATAGGTAGATGATGAAACTCGTCAGTGTCGTCACGCCCTGCTACAACGAGGAAGCGAACGTCGAAGAACTGTACGCTCGCGTGCGCCAAGTGATGGAAGCTTTTCCGCAATTCCGCTATGAGCACCTCTTCATCGACAACGCGTCGAAGGATACGACGGTGGCCAAGCTCAAGCAAATCGCGAGCCGCGACCGCAACGTCAAAATCATTGTCAACTGCCGCAATTTCGGTCACTTGCGCTCTCCGATGCATGGCATGTACCAGGCCGCCGGCGACGCCATCATCATGCTTTGCGCCGACTTGCAGGACCCGCCCGAACTCCTCAAGGACCTCCTGACGGAATGGGAAAAAGGTACGCCCGTCGTGCTCGCGATCAAGAACACGAGCGACGAAAGCGGACTCATGTTCGGCATCCGCACTGTTTATTACCGTGCGGTCGAGAAGCTTACCGACCTCGAGGTTTATGAACATTTCACCGGCTTCGGGATCTATGACCGCCGTTTGCTCGACATCCTGCGAGAGAAATATCCCGATCCCTACCCGTATTTTCGCGGCATGATCGCGGAGGTCGGCTTTCCCTACAAGTCGGTTTTCTACAACCAGAAGCGCCGTTCCCGCGGGATTACGAAGAATAACTTTTACACCCTTTACGACCTCGCCATGCTCGGCATCACCAACCTGTCCAAAGTACCCCTGCGGCTGGTGACCTTCTTTGGCTTCGCCTCAGCCATGGTGAGCCTGATGGTCGGCATGTTTTACCTACTCTACAAACTCGCCTTCTGGAACAGTTTTTCCGTTGGCATCGCGCCGTTGGTGATCGGGATCTTCTTCTTCATTTCCCTTCAGATGGTGAGCCTGGGGATCATCGGTGAATACATCGGGTCCATTCAAACGATGGTGCAAAACCGGCCGCTAGTGATTGAACGCGAAAGGATCAATTTTGAGATGCCCACTGCACCAGCCGGGTCGAGCGCGCCCGCGGGATTGATCCACTTGCAGGAGGCGGTGCGGCAGTCCACGCCGCAGCCGGAGCACGTGTCATGAAGACGGTTATCCTTTGCGGCGGACAAGGCACCCGGCTCCGGGAAGAGACCGAGTTTCGGCCGAAGCCGCTGGTCGAGATCGGCGGCAAGCCGATCCTGTGGCACATCATGAAAACCTACGCCCACTATGGCTTTGACGACTTCGTTCTGTGCCTGGGCTATCGCGGCAACATGATCAAGGAATATTTCCTGAACTACGCCGCGATGAACAACGATTTCACGATCGCGCTGGGTAACAAAGCCTCGATCCGCTTTGAGGGCGAACACCTCGAACGGGGATTCAACGTCACGCTGGCCGACACGGGCCAGGAGACGATGACCGGCGGCCGGATCAAGCGCATTCAAAAATACGTCGAAGGCGATCTTTTCATGGTCACCTACGGCGACGGCGTTGCCGACATCGACATCGACCGATTACTCGATTTCCATCGGCGGCACGGCAAGGCCGCCACCATCACCACCGTGAAGCCACATTCGCGTTTCGGTATCCTCGACACGACATCCGATGGACGGGTGCAGGCCTTCTCCGAAAAGCCGCAACTCGACGGCTGGGCCAGTGCCGGGTTCCTGGTATTCGACCGCCAACTGTTCGCCTATCTCGACGACGACACCACCGTGCTGGAGCGCGAGCCTTTGGAACGATTAGCCCGCGAGGGCCAGTTAATGGCCTATCGCCATGAGGGGTCGTTCTACACCATGGACACCTACCGCGAATATCTTTTGCTAAACGAAATGTGGTCTTCAGGGAAAGCACCTTGGGGCATATGGAGATAAACAAGAAACACTGGACGGACCGGCCGGTGCTGATCACCGGCGCTACCGGCCTGGTGGGCGGTTGGCTGGTAAAACGGCTGCGTGAAGCCGGCGCGGAGGTGGTTTGCTTGGTGCGCGACTGGGTGCCGCAGTGCGAACTCGTGCGGTCGGGCGACCTGGATGGCGTCACAACCGTGCATGGCGACATCCGCGACCGCGAATGCCTCGAACGGGTATTAGGCGAATACGAAATCGACACCGTCTTTCATTTGGCGGCGCAAACGATTGTGGGCATCGCCAACCGCAACCCGATCTCGACGTTCGAAAGCAACATCCAAGGCACGTGGAACTTGCTCGAAGCCTGTCGCCGCTCGCCCAGGGTGAAAGCCATTGTGGTGGCCTCCTCCGATAAGGCCTATGGCGACCAGGAAGTTCTGCCCTACTACGAGGACACGCCGCTCGAAGGGCGCCACCCCTACGACGTCAGCAAGTCGTGCGCCGATCTCATCTCCACCACCTATGCGGTCACCTACGGTCTGCCGGTCGCCATCACTCGCTGTGGCAACTTCTACGGCGGGGGCGACATGAACTGGAACCGCATTGTCCCCGGGACGATCCGGGCGGTGGCCCGCCATGAGCGGCCGGTGATCCGCTCCGACGGCCAATTCATCCGCGATTACTTCTACGTGGAGGACGGCGCCGCCGCCTACATGCTCCTCGCCGAAGCACTCATCGCCGACCCGAGCCTGCGAGGAGAAGCCTTCAACTTTTCGAATGAAATCCAGATCACCGTGCTCGACTTAGTGGAGCGGATCCTGCGCGTGATGGACAGCCCGCTGGTGCCCGAAGTGCGCAACGAGGCGAACCATGAGATTCGCCATCAGTATCTGAGTGCCAGGAAAGCGCGGGCCCAACTGGCGTGGTCGCCCATCTATACCCTCGATTCCGGCCTCGAAGCCACCATTAACTGGTACCGGAGGTATCTCGCTTCATGAGTGAACGATCGGAACAACTGCGGCAGCAGATCCGCGGGCTGGTCGCCGAATACCATGCCGAAGCCTTTGCGGCACCGACGTTCTTTCCGGGTGCCTCAGCGGTGCCAGTGAGCGGTAAGGTCTTCGACGCCGAAGAAGTGCAGGCCCTCGTGGATTCGTCGCTCGATTTCTGGCTCACGACGGGCCGTTTTGCTGTAGACTTTGAGCGTCAGTTCGCTCGGTATTTCGGTGTCCGCGCGGCAATGCTGGTCAATTCCGGATCATCGGCGAATCTCTTGGCCTTGACCAGCCTTACCTCACCGAAACTCGGGGACCGTCGGCTGAAACCTGGCGACGAAGTCATCACCGTTGCCGCCGGTTTCCCCACCACCGTCAATCCCATCATTCAAAATCAACTAGTTCCGGTCTTCCTCGACATTACGTTACCGACGCTTCAGGTGGATGTGGACCAACTTGAAGCGGCGCTCTCGGATAAAACGCGCGCTATCATGATTGCCCATACTCTGGGCAACCCGTTTGACCTCCGGACCGTGAGCGCCTTCGCCAAGAAGCATGGTCTTTGGCTGGTGGAAGATTGCTGTGATGCCCTCGGGGCCACCTTCGACGGGCAAAAGGTCGGCACGTTCGGCGACTTGGCGACTTTCAGTTTTTATCCGGCCCACCATATCACGATGGGCGAGGGTGGATGCGTGATCACGGACTCACCACTCCTCAAGACGTTAGTTGAATCGTTCCGGGATTGGGGTCGAGATTGCTGGTGCGATCCCGGCAAGGATAATACCTGCGGCAAACGTTTTGATTGGCAAGTAGGGGATCTGCCCTATGGCTACGATCACAAATACACGTACTCTCATATTGGCTACAACCTCAAGCTAACTGACATGCAAGCTGCCATCGGACTCTCACAGCTTAAGAAACTGCCACAGTTTATCGAGGCTAGGCGACGGAACTTTGCCCGGCTCCATTCCGGTTTGCAGGGTTTGCAAGAATACTTCATTCTGCCCGAATCGACCGCTGGCTCCGAACCGAGCTGGTTTGGATTTCCGATCGCGCTGCGACCAGAGTCCGGACTCAGTCGGCACCAGGTCATCGCCCACCTGGAGTCAGCCAAGATAGGTACCCGGCTCCTGTTTGCCGGTAATCTACTGCGTCAGCCGGCATACCAGAACATTGCGCACCGAAAAGTGGGTTGTCTAGCGAACTCCGACTTCGCAATGAACAACGTTTTCTGGATAGGTGTTTATCCGGGATTGTCTGCCGGGAGCCTAGAGCATGTGATTAGCACGTTGCACTTAGTGCGGAACCTGCTCCCGATCGTCGGCGAAGCCGCCAGGAGCATCAATGAGGCGAGAAGAGCTGGAATATGACGGTCGCAGAACTTATTGCCGCGAAGCTACAACAACACGGATGTCACCACATCTTCGCCATCTCAGGAGCCGGTAACCTACCTCTGTTTGATGCAATTGCACGCCAGTCTGGCCTGGAGTATGTATGTCCACACCATGAGCAAGCAGGCGCGATGGCAGCCGTGGCATATACTCGGATGTCGACTTCGGGTGCGCTGGGAGTGATGATGACGACTGCCGGACCTGGCGCCATTAACGCGGTCACTGGTTTGCTAAACGGCTGGGCAGACTCAATTCCGATGATCGTCTTATCTGGTCAAGAGAAAACCTCTGCCATTAACGTTGGTCGTAAACTTCGTATGTGGGGTGTCCAGGGATTCGACGTAATTAGGACGGTGACCCCATTTTGCAAATACGCCGTAATGATCACCGATCCACACTCAACCGGCTATCACCTGGACCGGGCCATCTACGAGGCGAAGAATGGCCGGCCAGGTCCCGTGTGGATCGATGTTCCGATGGATATTCAATCCGCCACGATCGATCCCGAGAAACTCCAGTTATTCACTCCGCCCGAAGATGGAGAGCCGGACCATCTCGAGATTGCGGCACACATTCACTCCTTGCTGGCGGGCGCTCAGCGACCGGTGTTCATACTCGGTAATGGCATTCGCCTCTCGGGTGGGGAGAGCCTGATTCCACGACTTTTGGAGCAGTACCAGATCCCATTGATTACGGCGTGGAGCGGGATGGATATGGTCCCTTCCAGCCAACCCCGTTTCTTTGGCCACGCTGGCGTTTATGGCGGGCGTTGCGCGAATTTCGTAGTGCAGAATGCGGATTTGCTTGTCTGTATCGGAACGCGCCTAGCGATTCCTCAGGTTGGTTACGATCTCAGCGAATACGCGCGAGCGGCGAAAAAGGTCGTGGTCGACATCGACGCTGAGGAACTGGCCAAATTCAACCCGCCTTTTGACTACCTGATCCAAGCCGACGCGCGGCGGTTTTTATTGGCATTGTTTGAGGCGTCCAAAGACACTGCCCCGGTGGCGGCGCAAGCTTGGGTAGACCAATGCGACAGTTGGAAGCGGCGCTATCCGCTGATTGAACCGGAGCATCATGTCAACCGGGTAGGAGCGATTAACACCTATCGTTTTATCGAAGAGCTGAATCAGCATCTAGTCCCAGGCGACTTGGTCGTGGCCGACGCCGGCGCGGCGCACACCTGCACGCAGCAGATGATTTACCTCAAACCGGGAATGAAGATGATCGCGACGACGGGCTTGGGAGAGATGGGATACGGCTTGCCAGGCGCGATTGGCGCGGCCTTTTCGCGGCCCGGGCAGCGCGTGGTGTTGCTGATCGGTGATGGCTCGATGATGATGAATCTGCAGGAGCTTCAGACGGTGGTCCATCACAATCTCCCGATCAAGGTGTTTCTTTACGAAAACGACGGATACCTCACGATCCGGACGACGCAGAATGCGCTCTTCCAGGGCCGGCAAGTGGGATCGAGTGGCAAGTCCGGCGTCAGCTGCCCCGATTTCCTGAAAATTGCCGTTGCTTTCGGTATTCCGACGCGCGAAATTCGAAACTTTGCAGAAGCGCCCGGTGCAATTGACGAGACACTCGCCGGCGACGGTCCATGTTTTTGTGTGATCTATACCGATCCCGTCCAAATCTTTGCCCCAAAACTCTCGGTTTCGAGAAACGCAGCGGGTGCGCTTGTTTCACCACCGCTCGAAGATCTCTCACCGCTTCTTCCTCGTGAGCAACTCGCCAGGGAGATGATTGTCGGCCTACATCCCAAGAGTGCCGGCTTGACAGTGGATGAAATGCAACTGACGAACCAATAGACCATCTACGGTGCCCTTCAATCAAATAATCGCCGAGGACGTGGCCCGCATCGCCACGGCAAAACTACCCTGGGACGACCTCGCCGGGACGACTGTCCTAGTGACGGGTGCCACTGGATTCCTCCCAGCGTATATGGTGGAAACGCTTCTGCATCTGAATCGGACATCGTTGGCCAAGCCAGCGCGGATCGTGGCTTTGGTTCGAAACGCGGCGTCGGCGCTTGAGCGCTTCGGCGATCAGGCCCAGCGGGGTGAATTGGAGCTCCTCCTCCAGGATGTGACGGAACCCATTCCAGAGTCCTACCGGTTTGACTACATCATTCATGCGGCGAGCCAGGCGAGCCCGCGCTACTACGCAGTAGATCCCGTGGGGACGCTGTCGGCAAATGTTTTTGGCACACGGAACCTGTTAGCTGCCGCGCAGCGGCAGCCAATGCGAGGATTCCTGTTCTTCAGTTCCGGAGATGTCTATGGCGTCAGCTCTGACCCATTGCGGGCGATCGGAGAGAAAGATTACGGCTATGTGGATTGCACGGATTTTCGATCATGCTACGGCGAAAGCAAGCGCATGGGTGAGACGATGTGCGTAGCATGGGCGAAGCAGTATGGGGTGCCTGCGCGGATTGTGCGTCCATTCCATACCTACGGACCGGGAATGCGGCTCGACGACGGTCGCGTGTTCGCCGATTTCGTTCGCGATATTCTTTCAGGCGGCCCGATTATTCTGCACAGTGATGGAAGCGCTCGCCGCTGCTTTTGCTATGTCGCCGACGCTACCGAAGCCTTTTTCCGCGTATTGCTGCGGGGTGTCAGTGGCGAGGCTTACAATGTTGCCAACTCAACTGCCGTCTTAAGCATCGCCCGGCTTGCTGACCTGCTCGCAACGCTGTTTCACATCACGGTCGTACGCCGAGAACGACCGAACGCGAATTATGTCCCTAGCCCCATTCCCTTCACTCTGCCGGCAACGGCGAAGTTGGAGACACTAGGGTGGAACTCCACTACAAGTATTGAGACCGGTTTTATGAGAACGGTCAAGAGCTATCGCGAAGTTTGAGCCTACACCTAGACCAGATCGTCCTGAGACTTACCCGACATCACTATGACACAGAACCCCATGATTGAGCTTGAGCGGCTGTTCCACAATGGAGCGATCACCAAGGAAACCTACATCGAGCGAATGTACGTCCTGCATGAGATCTTGTTTGCCTACGTCGAGTTCATCCGCACTCGCAACGTAGAGAAGATCACCCTTACCGCCGAGGATGTCCTCGTCACCACGAAAGGAGGGCTTGTCCTCGTTTGCAATCCCGGCGATTGGCGGATAATTCCGATAGAGATATTGAACTTTGGTGACTTTGAGTCCGCGGAAACGCGACTACTACTATCTTTCGTAAAAGAAGACAGCATCGTAGTCGATATCGGCGCAAATATTGGTTGGTACTCCATCCTACTGGGTCGAGCTGCGAGTCGAGGACGGATTATCGCGTTTGAGCCAATTCCATCGACTCTCGGGTTTCTTCGCAAAAACCTGACACTTAATAATGCGACCAACGTCGAAATCCACGAGTATGGCCTTTCAGACGAGGATAAAGACCTAGTCTTCTTCTTCCATTCTCACCTCAGCGGAGCCACCTCAGCGAAAAACTTGCTCGATAATGGAGACGCCATCGAGATTCAGGCGCGAGTCCGCCGAATGGACGACGTTCTTGCTGCGGAGACGCGGATCGACCTACTAAAGTGTGACATCGAGGGCGCCGAACTCTTTGCCCTTCGCGGAGGTATGGACACCCTCCGACGAACGAAGCCCGTTATCTTTGTCGAAATGCTTAGAAAGTGGAGCGCAAAATTTGGCTACCACCCCAACGACATCATCGATCTCCTTCATGGCATTGGATATCGGTGTTTCTCTGTCCGGGAAGACGGCAACTTAGACCCATTTCACCGGATGGAGGAAACCACTACCGCAACCAACTTTCTTTTTCTTCACCGTGACAAACATGCCGATCGAACTAGCGAGGCATGACTCGGTGCCAGGTCAGCGGCTCAGCTTCTCGCGCCGGCCTTCTGACACGCGTTGCAAACCTCGGCGGGCTACCCGGCATCGCCTAAAGTACCACCGCGCACCGACCGATACTTTTCCTGAATGCGGAATCTTTCGCGGGGCATCCGGCTAGGAGAATGATGAAACTTGTCAGCGTCGTCACGCCCTGTTACAACGAGGAAGCGAATGTTGAAGAACTCCACGCTCGCGTGCGCCGCGTGATGGAAGGATTTCCGCAATTCCGCTATGAGCATCTCTTTATCGACAACGCGTCAAAGGATGCGACGGTGATGAAGCTGAAGCGAATCGCCAGCCAGGACCGCAACGTAAAAATCATCGTCAACTGCCGCAATTTCGGCCCCGTGCGCTCTCCAATGCATGGCCTGTACCAAGCTGCGGGTGACGCCATCATCATGCTCTTCGCTGACCTGCAGGACCCGCCTGAACTCCTTAATGATCTCCTGACGGAATGGGAAAACGGCACGCCCGTCGTGCTGGCGATTAAGCGCACGAGCGAAGAGAGCAGTCTAATGTTCGGCATCCGCACTGCTTACTACCGAGCGGTGGAGAAGCTTACTGACTTCGAGGTTTATGAGCACTTCACCGGATTCGGGCTCTACGACCGCCAGGTGCTCGACATCCTGCGCGAGAAATACCCCGATCCCTACCCCTATTTTCGCGGCATGATCGCCGAGGTCGGCTTCCCGTATAAGTCGGTGTTTTATAACCAGAAGCGCCGTTCGCGCGGGATCACGAAGAATAACTTCTACACCCTTTATGACGCCGCCATGCTCGGCATCACCAACCTTTCCAAAGTGCCCCTGCGGCTGGTGACCTTCTTCGGCTTCGCCTCCGCCATAGCGAGCCTGATGGTCGGCGTGTTTTACCTGATCTACAAAATCGCCTTCTGGAACAACTTTTCCGTCGGTATAGCACCGTTGGTGATCGGAATTTTCTTCTTCATTTCCGTCCAGATGGTGAGTCTGGGAATCATCGGCGAATACATCGGTTCAATTCAAACCATGGTGCAAAACCGCCCGCTAGTGATTGAACGCGAAAGGATCAATTTTGAGACGCCCCATGCCCCAGCAGGGGCGGGCGCACCCGCGGGATTGATCAACTTGCAGGAGGCGGTGCGGCCGTCCACGCCGCAGATCGAGCACGTCCTATGAAAACCGTCATCCGCATTGCGCGCACGCTAACCACGCCCGGGCCGATGATTTGCGAAATTATGGCCCAGGTGGATCAGAAAATCATGACCACAGGTCGTCCTACACTCTCGCCGATGGCACTATGAAGTCAAAAGCCCTGCACGAAATGGTTCCCGGTATCGGCGTAGATCTCAAAGCACTCCGCGCCGCCTTAACCGCCGAGACGTCTACCTACACGACAGCGGGCGTCGTCGAAGGCTAACCCCGATGGCCAACTACACCATCGCCGACCTCGTCCGCATCCTGTCGGCGTTCCTGCTCCTCACGCCCTTCATGCTCTTCCCCGGCTACGTCGCGGGCGCCGTTTCGAACGGCCTCGGATTTCGTGAGCGCACCCTCGCCCATAAGCTGCTCATCGCCTTACCCCTCTCGCTCGCTACCGCCCCGCTGCTGATTTATTTCTCCGGACGCCTGGCCGGCATGGCCGGAGCATGGGCCGCGCTCTCGCTCGTCGCCATTGCGTTCCTGCCCCTCTTTCGCCGGGATTGGCTCAGCGAATCTCGTCCACTCCCAGGCTCCCGCAAAGTTTTCTTCCTCGCCGCGGCTTGGATCGTGGTCGCCCTGGCGGTCCTGGTCGACATCCAATTTCAGGGCCGCCTCTACATCTCCATGCCCAGTTGGGACTACTCCATCCGCAACGGCATCATCTCTTCGATCACCCGCACCGGAGTGACACCTGACAATCCCTTCTTTTTCCCCGGCCACACGGTACCTCTGCGCTACCACTACTTCTTCTCGCTCCCCTGCAGCATGGTCGAATCCCTGACCAACGGATGGATCTTTCCTGGTAACGCAATCGTCGCGGCCACGCTTTGGTGCGGTCTCGCGCTCCCGTGCACGGTCTGGCTCTATCTGTTCCACTTTCGCCGTTCGCCCTCCATCCCTTCCGCCCGCTTCCTCTGGACCGGCATCCTGTTGCTTCCGGTCACCGGGCTCGATCTGATTCCCAATGCGCTGCTCTTCTCGCAGGGCATCATCCACATCACGGCTGATGTGTGGAACGAACTTCTAGTAGGCTGGTTCGATTCCATCCTCTGGGCGCCGCACTATGTCGCTGCCACCGTGGCCTGCCTCATGGGTTTTCTGTTGCTCTGGACGGCCGCCAAATCCGCCCATCCTCTCCCCCTGGCCGTAGGCCCGTGCGTGCTGGCGGGCGTTGCCATCGCTTGCTCCACCGGCCTGGGCATCTACGTCGCCCTCGTCTTTGCCCCGGCTCTCGCCGCTTACGGAGCGATTGCCTTCTGGAAAGATTGGAAAAACGACACCCGCGCTATCCTGCTGGCCGGCGTAGTCGGCGCGGCCCTAGCCCTTCCTTACCTCATCAGCTTGGCCAGCGCTAACTCCGGTCAATCCGGTCCCCGGTTCATCGTTCCCGCCGTGCGCTCTTTTCTAATCGTGGAATACTTTCTTGTAGCCATGGATCAAAGCCGGGCCATGATTGCCCTCGTCAACCTGACGATGCTTCCCATAAACTACGCGATCGAACTCGGTCTGCTCTTCCTCTTCGGAGTCATCGCCGCTCGCCGTTATGCCCGCCGGAATCGCCCGCTGGGCCGCAAGGAATGGGCCACCGCCGCGCTGATTGGCGTTCCTATCTTCATCTGCTCCTTCTTCCGGTCCGGAGTCATCGCCAACAATGACCTCGGCTGGCGCGGATTCCTCCTTCCGCAATTCTTGCTGCTCCTGCTCGCCGTAGGGCCTTTCCGCGCCTGCCTCCGGCGTCCATTGGCGCGCGCCAAGGGCTTGCGCACGCTCCGCCCCAAAGTGGTCGCTTGTTTGTGGCTAGGCCTGGCGGGTACGCTCCTGGCCGCCGTCATCGACCGCGGCTATATGGTGGGCGTCGACCACGGCGTCGTCCGCACCCGGTACTCGGTCGTGCCCGATCAGCAGATGTCCCAGCGCCTGTTCGCCCTCCGCCAGACGTACGAATGGATCGACCAATCGACGCCCAAGTCCGCGCTCATTCAACCCAGCCCCGCCTTCCTCGACTTCGGCTACGGACTCTACGCCCGCCGCCCCACCCTCGCCGCCGAAGAACACTGCGGCACCGCCTTCGGTGGTTCCCCCGCCGCCTGTACTGCCTTGCTAAAAGTGCTCCTGCCCGTCTTCGCCGGCACCGCTGGCAGTGCCGATTCCCTGTGCCGCGAGTTCCCGCTTCGCATGATCATCGTCAAAGATACCGATGCCGTCTGGCAGGATCGCCAAAGCTGGGTATGGACATCCCGCCCCGCCTATGCCAACGCCTATTCCCGCGCCTTCGCTTGCTCCATTCGCCAACTTCCCGGGTAACTGGTGAGCCAGCGCTCCCAATGGGCCGCGCCGGCAGAGGCCCACCCTCACTTTTCCTTTTATTGAAGTTATTTAGCTTACCTCCATCCGGGGCCGTCCACGCGCATCCCCGGGTTTCCTCTTAAGCCAATAAACAAAAATAACTTAACGAAACCTCGCTTCACCCGGCCCCAACGACATCCTTGGGTCCCCCTATCCAAAGGCCGCACCATTCCGGCTACTCTTACTAAAGAGTGTCCGACGAGCGTAAACTCACCGCCCACGTCAAAGCCGCTGGTTGAGCCAGCAAACTGAGTCCAAAGGTTTTGGACCACGTGCTGAGCCGCATCCCGCGTCTCACGAATGCCAATGTCCTCGCCGGGTTGACCCGTCTGAAGAGTTTTGCGTCGGTCCACACTGCCCGCGGGGTAGTGATGCCCTCTTTTAGCACTGTACTGGCGTAGCATTGTCCTACACACCTCTCCAAGCCGGTGCCGGGCGCACACAATTCTGCCAGGTTTGTTATATGCTTATCGGTATTCTGGATTCAGCCAATACCATGCCAATTCTCGAATATTCCAGATAGGAGCCCATGAAATATGCGTTTCTCTTTCCTGCTCACCGCCGGTTTCTGCGTCGCTGCTTTTGGCCAGACCAAACCGAACGCTTCGGACATTCTCCTAGACACCGCGCGGACCTACCAAAAACTGACCAGTTACTACATTGAAGGCACGTCGGTGAGCGAAAGCATCAGCGACGGAAGCCAATCCCGCAATGAGACGCGCATGGTGATGGCTGCCAGCTTGCCCTCAAAGAAAATGACCGAACTGCGCGCCCCCGGCCGTTCGATTTCCAGCCGCACTTTCGATGGACAAACGGTCTGGGAGTATAAGTCTTCCTCCAAGCAGTACTCAAAAAAGGAGCAAGCATCCTATGAGCGTCCGCGCATGGATCTGGTCTCGAATCCGATTGAAACTTACGCTGCCAACTTGGCGGCGGCCAATTCACCGGTCTACGTCCGCGAGGATGTATTGGAAGTCGCAGGCGCGAAGGTTTCCTGCCACGTTATCGAAGTTCCGTCCCGCATGAAGCCGAACTCCATTCTTCTTGAATCGTCGCCGACAACCTATTGGATCGATAAGGCGCGGATGATCGTTTTGCGTGACGTTTCCTCAACCAAGATGAAGATGCCGATGCAGGCCGAACCGCTGAATCAGACGACGACAAAAACATACACGGTGATTCGCCTCAACGAACCGGTAGACGAAAAGCTGTTCGTGTTTACGCCGCCCGAAGGAGCGTCGGAGGTGGCCGAGATCAGCCCATTTGGCGGCCGCCCATCGACCTTACTTGGCAAACCCGCACCTGACTTTACATTAAAAGATCTGGATGGCCGCGAGGTGGCGTTGAAAGATTTTCTCGGCAAAACCGTGCTGCTGAATTTCTGGGCGACCTGGTGCGCGCCCTGCCGGGAGCAGATGCCGCAAATCGAATTGCTTAGTCGCGATTTCAAGGATAAGGGTCTGGTGGTTCTTGGTGTGAATGACAACGAAACCGTGGAGGTCGCCAAGAAGTATTTTGCCGAACACCAATATAGCTTCGGTAGTGTTCTCGACTCCGGAAAGATCATGAGCGGGAAGTATGGAGTCACCGGGATCCCGGTCGTGGTGCTGATCGACAAGACCGGCGTGGTCCGTTTCTTTCAGCAAGGCTACCGCACCGAGCAGGATTTCCCGGCGGAAGTAAAGAAGCTGGGATTGTAGAGCTTATCAAGGTCGGTGACATACCGGACCAAGCCAAGTGCCTCAATCGAGCGGGGGAGGAACTTAGAAGATCACTTTGAGCCCCATCTGTAACTGCCGCCCGGTGGCGGAGGAGCCGGTGAGCTTGCCGAAGTTGGCGTTGCCGATGGTGAGGGCGGTGCTGTTGGCGCCGGGCAGGAAGAAGGCCGGGGTGTTCGAGAGGTTGAAGGCTTCGGCGCGGAACTGGACACGGAAGCGTTCGCCGATGGGGAAGTTTTTGAATAGCGAAAAGTCCAGGTTCGAGGCCCGCGGACCCCGCCCGATGCGGCGCTGGGCCGTGCCGAACTTGGTGAGCGGCACGCCGGTGGAACTGGTTACCGTGCCCGGAATGGAGAAGGCCGCGGGGTTGAACCATTGGTCAACGCCCCGATTGGCGGCGTAAATTGACTGGCCCTGCACGGTGTCCGGCACGTTGATGGTGGCGAAGAGCTGATTGGCGGCCGGAATGCGCGAAGTGCGGATGTCGGTGACGAAGCCGCTACGGCGGGTGAAGATGCCGTTAATCTGCCAGCCGCCCAAGACGGAATTGACCACTTTGTTGGCGCCCCCCAGCCACATCTTCCCCTTACCGAAAGGTAGTTCGTAGCCGAAGCTGGCGACGAAGACCTGCGGCACATCGAGGCTGCCCGAGGCTTTCTCATTCTTCAAATTCCAGGAATCGACCGGGAAGGTAGTGCCGCCGTTTTGTCCGAAAGAACTCGAGCCGCCTGTGCCGTTGATTTCCATGTTTTTGGACCAGGTGTAATTGGCCAATAAATTAAGTCCATTGCTGAGGCGTTTTTCAAAACGCAGCAGCAGGGAATTGTAAGTGGAGCTGCCGGTGGCCGAATCGAGCCCGACGGCGTTGTTGACGTGGGGAAACAAGCGATTCACCTGCCGATTCTCGCCACGCAACGCAGTATCGAAAGGAATCTGATTGAGGTTCACCCGGCTGACGAGGCGATTGCCACGCAGGCCGGAATAGGCCATTTCAAAAACCGTATTGCGGATGAGCTCATATTGCACACTGAAGTTCCATTGGAGCGCGTAAGGGTTGACGCTATTAGTGAAATCGGCGGTGCGGATGAGGGTGGAAAGCGGGCGGGTGGCGGAGAAACTGGCAAAGGTGGGATCGGTGGGCAAGGCCTGCAGCGGGGTGCTGAGCGTGACGGGCGGGGTGACAGTGCCGGTGGCGCTGATGGACGGGAAGACTAGGTTGGGCGTATTCGGCACATTGCCTCCAAACTGCGTTACTTCCTGATTCATCTCGCGGCGCGAGAAGAAGACGCCCATGCCGCTGCGAACGGTGAACCGGGGCGACAAGCTATAAGCGAGACCCTGTCTCTTATACACATCTCCGAGCCCACGAGACTAAGGCGAATCTCGTATGCCGTCTTCTGCTTGAAA
>ENA-ORBV01001367-ORBV01001367.1-microbial-mat-metagenome-genome-assembly--contig:-NODE-1367-length-54403-cov-9.201119_pt1 | contig 54403 bp, 60 predicted proteins | sample MGYA00237777_ERZ505514 | MGnify/ENA primary metagenome ERZ505514 (study PRJEB26160, sample SAMN06269048) | microbial mat metagenome | isolation source: Oligotrophic lake microbial mat | place... | reverse complement strand
TTCGCCTTAGTCTCGTGGGCTCGGAGATGTGTATAAGAGACAGCAAGGCCGGCGAGGAGGCCTTCGCCCGCGGCGAGCAGCCTGCCGCCATTGCTGCCTTCGGACAGGCGCTGCTGATCCGTCCCGGCGAGCCGGCGGCAACGCGGGGGCTGGCGCGCAGCCAGCAGCTGGACACTGTGCTGGCGGCGATGGCGGAGGCCGCGGCGCGGGAAACGGCGGGCGACCAGGCGGCCGCCCGGGCCGGTTACACCCGGGTCCTTGGGCTCGATGCCGACTGGGCGCCAGCCCGGGCAGCGCTCGCCCGCCTCGCGGCGAGCCGCTCAGCCAGCGAGTTCGAGCGCACCATGGCCCAGGGTCTCGCGGCAGTCGCTGCCGGGCGCACGGCCGAGGCTCGCAGCGCACTGAACCGGGCGCTCGCACTCCGGCCAGGGGATGCCGGTGCGCGCAGTGGGCTCGAACAGCTCGACGGCGATGAGCGGCGTGGCCGGCTCAACGCCCTGCAGGCGCAAGCGCAGCGACTGGCCGGGGCGGAGCGCTGGAGCGAGGCTTCCGATCAGTACAGCGCCTTGCTGGAACTGGACAACACGCTGGCTGCCGCGAAGTCCGGTCGCAAAGCCGCCGAAGTCCGGGCCGAACTGAACCGCCAGCTCGAACGACAACTCGCCAACGGCGAGCGCTTCAATGACGACGCGGTGGTGGCGGTTGCGCGGGGCGTCATCACAGAGGCTGAGGCCGTGACCCCGAAAGGCCCGGTGCTCAGTGGCCAGATCACGCGCCTGAATGAGCTCATTGCCGCGGCGGCCCAGCCCGTGACCGTGCAGCTGGAGTCGGACAATCTCACGAGCGTGGTCATCTACAAGGTCGGCGATCTCGGCGCCTTCACGACCCGGACCGTCGACCTGCGTCCCGGCGCCTACGTCATCGTCGGCACCCGGGACGGTTATCGCGACGTGCGTCGCAGTGTGGTGGTCCCTGCGGGCGGCGGCGCCGGGCCCATCAGCGTGCGCTGTGAGGAAGCCATCTGAGTCTGACCATCACCATCCGGGATGCCAATGGCAGCCGGTCGGCCGGGGACGAGGACCTGCCCCTGCGGATCGGCACCGGGCCGTCTGCCACTCTCCGGGTGCCCGGGCCGGTCTCCGTCGCCAGTTACGCACTCGTGGGGGTCCTCGACGAGCGCCCGTTCCTCCAGTTGACCAACCCGTCCACGCCAGTGCTCCTGAACGAGGCCGCGGTCACGGGGACGCGGTGGCTCGCGGACGGCGACGAGATCGGGATTGGCGGTGCACGCATCCGCTGCAGCCTTGCCCCGGGCGTCATGGAATTCAGTCTGCGCTTCAGCGGCGTCGACTACGACACCCTGCCGCCGGAACTGGCCCCGGCCGCCACGCAAACCACGCTTCCTCCGGTCGACCCGCCGGCGGCCAAGGCCAGTCCGGCGCGCGGCCTCCGTCCCTGGCGCACGGGCGCTATTGCCACGGCGTTACTGGTCCTGGCCGTAGCCGCCCTCTGGCTTCTGACCTCCAGTGCCGTGCTGATCGCCACCGACCCCGCCAGCGCGCGCATCGCTATCCGGGGCGCGCCAGAGATCCGGCTGGGTGGCCGGTTCCTGCTGCGTCCCGGCCGCTATGCCGTTACTGCCAGCGCCGACGGCTACGCGCCGGCGGAACTGGACATCACGGTGGGCGGCGAGGCCAGCCAGGACTTTCGGCTGCGCCTTGCGCGTCTCCCGGGCCTCCTGCAGGTCGTCACTCAACCCAGCCTGGCCGCTGAGGTCAGCCTGGACGGCAAGCCGGTCGGCCGTACGCCGCTCCTTGACCTGGGCGTACCGGCGGGGATCCATCGGCTTGCGGTCGCCGCACCCCGCTATCAGCCCTGGGAAATCACGCTCACGGTCGAGGGCGGCGGCTTGCGGCAGACCATCACTGCGCCCCTGAAGCCGGGCTGGGCTGTCGTCACCGTGAGCACGCTGCCAGCGGGTGCTGTGGTCCGCGTGGATGGCGTCAGTGCGGGGACGACACCCGCCAGTCTTGAGCTGATGCCGGGTACGCGCACGCTGGTTCTTGAGAAAGACGGCTTCAAGGCGCTGACGCAGCTCGTCTCCATCGTGGCCAACGAGCCCCAGACCCTCGAGTCGCTGCCACTGGTCCCGGCCGACGGACTTGTGCGCGTGGTCACAGAGCCCGCCGGCGCCACCGTCACGGCGGATGGCCGTTATCGCGGTGTGACACCCCTGGAGACCGAACTCGCCCCCGGCCGGCTTCACGACCTGGCGCTGGTGAAGCCAGGCTATGCACCCGCGACCGCCCGGGTGGACCTGACGAGCGCCCGGGGGGCCACGGTGCGCATCGCCCTCACGGCGCAGATCGGTCTCGTGAAGGTGATCAGCGAGCCGGCCGACGCGGAGCTGCTGGTTGACGGCAAGTCAGTGGGTGTTGCCACGACAGAGCTGTCCCTGCCAGCCGTCCGGCACCGGCTCGAAGTGCGCAAGACCGGTTTTGCCTCCTACAAGGTGGACGTCACCCCGGATCCCGGGCTGCCCCGACTGATCGAGGTCCGGCTTCTGACTCCCGAGCAGGCCGTAGTCGCCGAGGTGCCGCCCACGAAGGCCACAGGCTCCGGCATGGAGCTTCGTCTGATTCAGCCGGGCGCGCTGCGCATGGGGGCACCGCGCCGGGAGCAGGGCCGCCGCGCCAATGAAACGGAACGGGACGTGCGCCTGACCAGGCCCTTCTACCTGGGGGTCCGCGAGGTGACCAACAACCAGTTCCGCGCCTTCCGGCCCCGGCACACCTCCGGTGCCGAGAAATACCAGGTGCTGGCCGGCGGTGATCACCCGGCAGTCATGCTGAGCTGGGATGACGCCGCGGCTTACTGCAACGGGCTCAGCGATCAGGAGAAGCTGCCGCGGGCCTACGCGGCAAAGGGCGGCACGGCCGATGGTGGCCTCGAGCTGAGCCTGCCGGTTACGACCGGCTACCGGCTGCCCACCGAGGCGGAGTGGGAGTGGGCGGCCCGGTACAACGGCGGCGGCGGAGCGCGGCGCTACCCCTGGGGAGACGCCTACCCGCCGGCGGCGGGTGCGGGCAATTTCGCCGATCAGTCGGCCAAGGGGTTCGTCAGCGCCCTGATTCCGGGCTACAACGACGGCTTCCCGGTGACGGCCCCCGTGGGCAGTTTCGCCGCCAGCCCCCTGGGCCTGTTTGATCTGGGCGGTAATGCGGCGGAGTGGGTCAACGACCGCTACACCGTGGGCACGACCGGCGCCCCGGAAGCGCTCGACCCCACCGGCCCCCCGGACGGGCAGTATCATGTCATTCGCGGTTCGAGCTGGCGCCAGGGCGGCATCAGCGAACTCCGGCTGGCCTATCGGGACTTCGGCGACAGTGGTCGTCTCGACGTGGGCTTTCGTGTGGCGCGTTACGCGGACGGAAAATGACAACCTTCTGGCGAACCATCGTCTTGGTGCTGATCGGCTTGGGCGCCGCCTGGGCAGTCACCCAGGTCGGTAGCGGCCCACCCACCGTGCTGAACACGCTGGAAGAGTCCGCGCCGCCTGCCACCGGTCCGGAACCGCCGCCGGCAGCGTCGGGCGACGCGCCGACTCAGGCTGATATCGAAGCCCAGATCCGCCAGGCCGAAGAAGCCCTCGGAGGGCGGGCCAACCCCAACCAGGAATTGCCGGTCGACCCCCTGCGGGCCGACGTGGCGATCTCGCTGCCCTCGGACATCTAGCGGATTAAACCTTCATGCAGAAAACCTTTAGCAACGAGTTCGTCTACCAGCTGTTCGCGCTGCTCCTGGCCATCCTGGTCGTGCATGCCGTGTATGTCACGGTGATCTGGCCCAATGCCCAGGCCGACCTCGAGCAGAACCGGGCGCTGATCAAGGAGGATCCGAACTACACCGCCGAGCGCTCCTGGTACATCGTGCTGAAGGACTGGGAACAGGAGTCCTGCTTCATCCTCGGGATCTGGGCTCTGGCCATCATGGGCTACAAGGCTCGAGCCCTCGCGGAGGAGCGCCGGATACTGGACCGGCAGCTGATACCGATCGCGGAGGGCATGCGGATACTCCCCGAGGACACCCGGGAGTACCTGCGCCAGCTCCAGGCGTTGCCGGACAAGGAGAAGGGCCTCTTGCTGCCGCGGGCGCTGATCCATGCGCTCCAGCGCTTTGGTGCCACCCGCAACGTCCAGGATGCGTCGTCGGCCTCGAACACGCTGATCGTGTCGGAGGGCGACAGGCTCGAAGCAGAACTGTCGATGATTCGCTACATACTCTGGGCGATTCCGTCCATTGGCTTCATCGGCACGGTGCGCGGTATCGGCGACGCCCTGGGCTCCGCCAACAAGGCTGTTTCCGGCGATATCAGTGCCGTGACCGAAAGCCTGGGCGTGGCCTTCAACTCCACGCTGATCGCCCTGCTGCTCAGCATCCTGCTGATGTTCCTCGTGCACCAGCTGCAGCTGTTGCAGGAGCGTCTCGCTTTTGAAAGCGAGGATTACCTGGACGAGCACCTGATTCGTCACCTGCAGGCCAACTAGCCCCATGGCAGAGTCCCGTCTTGCGGTCGAGGTCAACGACGCACTGCTGGCCGTTGCCGACGAATCCGGGGTGCTGCATACCGAGCCCGGCTACGTCGTCATTGACGACGGCACCGTCCGCTTTGGCCAAGACGCGCTACCTGTCATCCGGCGCCTGCCCCAGGCGGCCAGTTCCCGTTACTGGCGGGATTTCTCGCCGGAACCCCTGGCCCGGCCCCTCGGCAGTTTCCGGTCCAATGCCGACATCGTCGCCGCGCAGCTGGGCGGGCTCTGGTCCCGCCACGGCGCGGGCCGGGCGGGTGTGCTCTATGCGACGCCAGCCTGGTGGACGGACCAGCAGGTCCGCGCGCTGGTCGAGCTCTCCGGGAGTCTCGGTATCCGCGTGCTGGGCCTGGTGGATGCGACTGTCGCTGCGTGTCGTCACGAGCAGCCAGGCCGCGAACTGCTGCAGCTGGATGCCGCCCTTCACGGCCTGACGCTGACGCGCCTGCGGCAGTCGGGTCAGGCCGCCCTCGGGACTGTGGCCGGCGACCGGGAGGTCTTTCCACTGCTCGGCATGGAACCGCTGACCCGGCTCTCCATGGAATTGCTCGCCCGCCGGTTTGTGGAGTGCAGCCGCTTCGATCCCTTGCACGACTCTGTGGCGGAGCAGGCACTCTTCGACCGGTTGCCCGACTGGCTGGCCCGACTCGGGCGGGATGCGGAGGTGCCACTGGAACTCACCACCCGCAGCGGGACGTTTGCCGCCACCGTCAAAGGTGACGAGTTTCGCCTGCGTGTAGCCCGGGCCTTTGAGCCGCTGTTGCAGAAACTGCGGTCCCGGGTTGCGGAGCGCGGACCCCATGTCCTGCAGGTGCATCCCCGGCTGGCGGATGTTCCGGGCGTTCTTGAGGCCCTGCTGCGCCTGCCGGACACGGCGGTGCATGTCCTGGCCCCGGGAGCGGCGGCCACGGGTCTCGCGGGTCGCGCTCCGGCTGTGCCGCCGCCCGGGTCCGGCCCTCTCGTTACTGCAGCGCTGCCCTGGGACGAGACGCCGGCGGGCTTGCCAGCAGTGGTCAGTACCCCGCCTTCCGGACCCGAGACCTGCCCCACGCACCTGCTCGTGGGCCACCGGGCTTACCGTCTGGGCTCCGGCCCGTTTCGCGTCGGTGCCGAGCTGAAGCCGGGGGAGGCAGGCGTTGCCCTGGATGCCGCCCTCCGCGGGCTTTCCCGGCAGCACTGCACGCTGCGCCAGGAGAACGGTGCACTGCTGGTCTTCGATCACAGCCGCTTCGGCACCTGGCTGAACGGCCACCAGATTGAGGGTGCCGCACTATTGCAGGCTGGCGATGTGCTCACGGTGGGCTCGCCACCCGTCGAACTGCGCCTGCTGGCCGAGGTGGACGGCGATGGCGCGTAGGTCGTTCAGCGTCTTCAGCCTGTCCTTTCTGGATGTCATGGCCTGCGGACTCGGCGCGACGATCCTGATCCTGATCATTATCAGTGCCCAGATTCGCGTGAAGGCTGAGGTCGCCAATGACGCCCTGCGAGCGGAAGCCACGCTGATCGAGCAGAAGGTTCTCGAGGCCCGGAAGAACCTCCTGCGGCTCCGGGATTCGTCGGCGGTGCTGGACACCCGGGCCACCGGCGCTGCGGGGGAGATCGAGCGGCTGCAGAAGCTCATCGCCGAGCTGCGGGTCGAAGCGGACCAGCAGGACAACGACAGCCTCGCCAGGCAAGAGAGCCCGGAGCAGCTCCGGGCCGACGTGCAGCGACTGGAGGAGGGCACGCGGCGGCTGGCTGAGGCGCAACCCGAGGCAGGGACGGGCGAGCGCGTCCGCAGTTTTATCGGGAAGGGCAATCGCCAGTATCTCACCGGGATGCGCATGGGCGGTCAGCGCGTCCTGATTCTCGTCGACTCGTCGGCGAGCATGCTCGGGCGCACCTATGCGAACGTGGTGCGCTACCGGGCCATGCCCGAGGGCCGCAAGGTGCAGGCGCCGAAGTGGCGCCAGACGCTTGACGTGGTCGACTGGCTCACCACGCAGATCCAGCCGGGCGCCCGCTTTCAGATCTACGCCTTCAATGAGCAGGCAGGGACCACGGTCGCGGGCTCCGACGGCGGCTGGATCGAGGCCCGGGACGGCAAAGATTTCGACGCGGCGCTGGCGGGTCTGCGCAAGGTCGTGCCGGGAAAGGGGACGAGCCTGTTCCGGGCCTTTCAGGCAGCGCGCAGCCTCAAGCCCGCGCCGGACAACATCTTCCTGATCACGGATGGCCTGCCGACCCAGGGCGAGAACGTACCCGCCGACCCCGAGCCCATCCGCGCGGACCGGCGCGCCAATTTCCTGCGCCAGGCCATTGCCGAGCTCCCGTCCAACGTGCCGGTGAACGTCATCCTGCTGCCCATGGAAGGTGACCCGGAGGCGGCCTTCCGCTTCTGGGACCTCGCCATGCGGACCCGGGGCTCCTTCCTCGCTCCGGCGAGAGACTGGCCGTGAGAGGCCGGCGGCGGCGCGAGGCGTCGGACAGCCTGAACCTGTCCTTCCTTGATGCGATCTCCTGCGGCTTCGGCGCCGTCATCCTGTTGCTCGTGATCACGCTGCTCTTCGAGCCCGCGGCGATCCAGGAGACCCGCGCCGACGTGCAGGGACTGATCGAGCGACTGCAAAAGGAACTGGTCGAGATCCGCGGCGAGACGAAGACGCTGACCATTGGCATCAATACGCCACCTTCCAACGACGAGCAGGTGCTGGCCCGGCTGAAGGCGGACCTCACGAAGATCCGGGGCCAGTACCAGGCCAGCGTGCAACCGGAGCCCGAGACGGCAGAGATCGGCCAGCTGCGCGCGGCCCGCCAGCAGCTCACCGAGGAGATGCGCCGGCTGCTCGCGAACTACCGGCCACCGCCCAAGGACACCACGGTGGGCGGTATTCCCGTGGACAGCGAGTACATCGTCTTCGTCATCGACAACTCGGGCAGCATGCAGTCGGTGTGGCCCACGGTGCTGGAGAAGGTGAAGGAAACCCTGGACGTGTATCCGCGCATCAAGGGGATCCAGGTTTTCAGCAGCGGCGGCGACTACCTGCTGCGGGGGACGGCACGGCGCTGGATCCCGGACTCGCGGAGCAGTCGTGCCCAGATCCTGCGGGCCATGCAGGACTGGCCGGGCACCGCCTCCAACCCAACGGAAGGCATCGTGACGGCCATCGAAACCTTCTACGAGCCCGGCAAGCGCATCAGCGTCTATGTGTTCGGTGATGATTTCCAAGGTCGCGTCGTCGAGCGGGTCATCCAGCAGGTCGAGGCCATCAACAAGCCTGACGACCAGGGCAAGCGCCGGGTCCGGATCCACGGCATCGGCTTTCCCACCGGCCAGGCCAGCGCGAACCCGGTGGGCTTCGCGGCCTTCATGCGGGCGTTGTGCGACCGCAGCGGCGGCACCTTCGTGGCGTTGACCCAGGTGGACCAGGGCCCGCGCATCATTTTCCGGGGTCCGTAATAGTCCGGATGGACTTTAAGCGCGGGGCGGGTCTATAGTCCAAGTGGATTATGAACCCCCGCAAGCCCGCCGATGCCCGCACGCTGATGGTCCTGGGCCTGCTCCAGTCAGGCCCCCGGCACGGCTATGAGCTGCACCGCATCCTGGTGGCCCACGGCACTCTCAATGCCGACTTCAAGAAGCCGACCCTGTATCACCTGCTGCACCGGCTGGCGGTGCAAGGCGCCGTGGAGGTGCATGCCGAGGGCGGCACCCGGGGACGGCGGGGTGAGCGGCTGGTGTTCGCCCTGGCACCCAGCGGCGCCGAACGGTTTCAGGAACTGCTGCGCGCCGCGCTCAGCACCTACGACCGGGTCGACACCACGTTTGAAATGGCGACGGCCTACCTGCCCTGGATTCCCCCCCAGGAGGCCCATGCCCTGCTCACGAAGCGCCGTCAGGCCATCGCCGCCCTCCACGCCACCGTGGTGAGCGAATTGGAACACCTCACCGCGCAGGCGGCCAGCAGGATCCTGGCCGCGCGGTCCCTGGCCACCGACCACGCTCTCAGCCGTTTCGAGGCCGAGATCGCCTGGCTGGACCGCGCCATGGAACATCTCGCCACTCCTGAGGGCCGCACTACGCCGCTCCAGCGCGCCGCACTGACCACGACCCAAGCTGTCACGACCCCGGCTCTCACGACCCCGGCTTAATCACTGACCCAGGAGACCTCCATGTTGCCAAGACCAAAGTTGCCCCGCATGACCGCGCCCGTGCTCACCCTGCTGCTCTTCACCGTGTTTGGTCCTGCCCTCGCGGCCGGTCCGCCCAGCTTTGCCGGCACCTGGGTGCTGAACACGAAGAAGGGCGAGAACCTGGGCATGGTCTCGGCGATCACGGAGACGCTGACCATTGCCCAGACGCCGCAGAAAATGACGCTCGACTTCTCGTCGGTCTTCATGGGCAAGACCACGCTCCGCCAGGTGACCTACGATCTGGCTGGCAAGGCCCTCGAGAACGAGGGGCCCATGGGTGACAAGGCTGCCACCGTGGCGAAGTGGGCCGGCAGCAAGCTGGTGGTCACGTGGACGGGCGAGAGCGCGATTCTGGGCAGCAAGACCGAGAAGGTCGAGAGCCGTGAGCTCTCAGCCGATGGCAAGACCATGAGCATCACGTCCACCCGCGGCACGAAGCCCCCCATGGTCATGGTCTATGAGCGGCAGACGTGAAGGCAGGAGTCGCAACAGCGGCGGCCATCGCCGCCCTGCTCCTCGCGGGCGGCGCCTGGTGGGGCTGGACGCGGGTGTCCGGCGGGGATGCCGTCACGGCAGACCGGACTATCGTGACGCCCGAGCAGCGGCAGGTGGGCGCCACGGTGCTGGCCACCGGCATCCTCCGTACCCGGGTCGGTGGTGAAGTGCGGGTTGGCGCCCAGCTTTCCGGCATCGTGCAGAAGCTGAATGTGGTCGTTGGTTCCAAGATCAGCAAGGGCGATGTCATCGCGACCATCGATGCCCGGCCGCTGGAGGCCCGGCTGGCCCAGGCCCGGGCCCAGATCGCCGTCGCCGAGCAGGAACTCAAGCGGGCCCAGGTCGAACTGGCCCGCAGTGAGCGCCTTGACGAGCAGCGCCTGGTCGCCCGGTCGGACGTGGAAGACAAGGCCCTGGGCGTCAGCGAGGCCCGTGCCCGCCTCGAGAAGGCCCGCCGGGACGCGGTTGTGGTGGAGACGGACCTCAACTATGCGGTCATTCGCTCACCGATCACTGGAACGGTGGCTTCGGTCACCACGCAGGAAGGCGAGACCGTGGCGGCGAGTTTCAACGCCCCGACCTTTGCCACCATCATCGAGGACGGCGCCCTGGAACTCATTGCGCTCGTGGACGAGACCGACATTGGCAATGTCGCGCTGGGCAATCCCGTCACTTTCACCGTGGAATCGTTTCCAGCCCGGGACTTCGCGGGCAAAGTGGAACGCATCGCGCCGAAGGGCACCATCATCTCGGGGGTGGTGAACTTCGAGGTGATGATCAGCATCGGTTCGCCCGTTGACCGGCTCAAGCCGGACATGACCACGAACGTGTCCATCCGCACCGCCGAGCGGGACGCCCTGGTGCTGCCCAGCGCGGCCATCCAGAAGGACGATTCCGGCCGCTACGTGTGGGTTGAGATGGACGGACAGCTGGAGCGCCGGCCCGTGACTGTCGGCGCCCGGGATGCAGGGATTACTGAAATTCGCCAGGGCGTGGTCGCCGGCGACCGCGTTCTACTCAGTCCGCTGCCAGGGCTGGCGGTTGTCGGGGAGGCCCCATGATCGAACTCGAACACGTGGTGAAGACCTACCAGCGGGACGACGGCACGCCAGTGCCGGCCCTGCGGAACATCAGCTGCCGGATCGCTGCCGGCGAGTTCGTCACGGTCCGCGGCGCCTCCGGCTCCGGTAAGTCGTCCCTGCTGAACATACTGGGCTGCCTCGACACGCCGACCAGCGGCGCCTATCGCCTCGCCGGTGAGGACGTCTCTGCCTACACCGACAAGGAGAGATCCGGGGTGCGTGCGCGGCGGATCGGCTTTGTGTTCCAGGCCTTCAATCTCCTGCCGCGAACTACGGCCGCTGAAAACGTGGAGGTCCCCGCTCTCTACAGCGGTGGCGCCGTGGACCGTGGCAAGGCCCTGGATCTCCTGAAGCGGGTGGGCCTTGCGGAGCGGTCTGACCATTTCGTCACCGAGCTGTCCGGTGGCGAACAGCAGCGGGTCGCCATCGCCCGGGCTCTCATGAATGATCCACCGTTGCTGCTTGCCGACGAGCCGACAGGCAATCTGGATTCAGCGGTCGGAGATTCGATCATGGAGTTGCTCACCGACCTGAACCGGGAGGGACTCACGATCGTCCTGGTGACCCACGATGAGCGTGTCGCGTCCTATGCCGCACGGGAACTGGTGATCCGCGATGGCGTACTTGCCTCCGACCGGCTGCAGCGGGCGCGGGAGGCTGCCCATGTCGTGGGCTAAGACACTGAGTCTTGCGCTGCGCACCCTGCGAAGAAACCCGCTGCGGAGCCTGTTCATGCTGCTCGGCGTGGCCGTCGGCATCGCTTCGCTGATCGCCATGGCGTCGGTGGGCGAGGCCACCCGCCGGGAGACGCTGCAGCAGTTCAAGCGCATGGTGGGCACCTTCGACCGCATCAGCGTCCAGCCCGGGTCCGCCCGCACCCGGGGCATGCCCTCCCTGACTTCCGTGGAGCCCACGCTCCGCTTCGAGGACGCGGACGCCATCGCGGCGGAGATTCCCAACGTCCGGCGCGTGTCCCGGGAACAGAGTGCCTTCGACATCGACGTGCAGGCCCGGGAGCGCACAGCCACCACCTCGATCTGGGGGATTTCAGCGGAGTGGATGGAGATCCGCGGCGACGACGTCACTGTAGGGCGCGGCATCAGCCCGGAGGATGTGGTGACCCTCGCCCGGGTGGCCGTGATCGGTGAGGACCTGCGCCGGCAACTGTTTCCGGACGAGGACCCCATCGGCAAGATCATTCGCATCGCCGAGGTGCCGTTCACCGTACAGGGCGTCCTCGTGCCCCGGGGTGCAGGCCCGGGTGGCGCAAGCCTGGACAACCTGCTGCTCCTGCCGGTCAGCACGGCGTCGAAGCGGCTCTTCAGCCGGGATTACCTGACCACCATCACTGTCCAGCTCCAGGACCCGGAGCAGTACGAACGGGCCGTGGCGGCGATCACCGCACTGCTGCGTGAGCGGCACGGCATCGTGCCGCCCGTGGAGGACAACTTCACAGTCAGTAATCCCCGGGCGGCGATGGAGCAGGTGGAAGCGGTGGACACTACCCTCTCCGCCGTGCTCATTGGCGTCGCCGTCATCGCCACACTCATCGGGGGCGTGGTCATCATGAGTCTGATGCTGATTGCGGTTTCCGAGCGGCGGCGGGAGATCGGCGTCCGGCGGGCGTTGGGCGCCACCCGCACCGATGTGCTGCGTCAGTTTCTGGTGGAGGCCGCGCTGATTTCGACACTGGGCGGGATCGTTGGCGTGATCCTGGGCGTGGCGGTCGCGGTTGTAGCGGCCTTCCAGCAGCAGTTGCCCCCGGCCTTCCTCTGGGGCGCCATGGGGGGCGCGGTGGCGCTGGCTACTGTCGTGGGGCTGGTGTTCGGCCTGCAGCCGGCCTGGCGCGCGGCGCAGGTGGATCCGATCCAGGCCCTGCGCTCGTGACGAATTGCTGATGGCTCACTGGCGGCGCCTGCTGCCTGGCATCGGCCGCCAGCTCTGGCGCTACAAGCTGCGCTCCAGTCTCGTGATCCTCTGCGCGGCGCTCGGCGTGGCGGGCGCCACGACGGCGGTGAACTACGCGTCCGGCGGCCGGGAGCAGGTGCTCACCCAGATCCGGCGACTCGGCGCCAACGTGCTCATGATCAGCGCCGAGCAGAGCCGGGGGGTTGCCGACCGGGCCCGGACCGGGGCCATCGTCACGACGCTGGTGCCTGCCGACTACGCAGCGATCCGGCGGGAGACTGCGGGCATCGTCCGCTCATCGGCCCGGGTCTCGGGCTCGCTGCGGCTGAAGGCCGGCTATCTGTCCAAGGTGGCAACCGTCGTTGGGGTGGACCCCGCCTGGTTTGCGCTTAAATCCTGCGAACTGGCGGGCGGCAGCCTGTACACCCCGGAGGACGAGAAACGCTCGGCGCGCCTCGCCGTCCTTGGCGCAACGGTGGCGAAGGACCTCTACGGCACCGACTCTGCCGTGGGCGAGCGGCTCTTTATCAACCGGGTGCCCTTCGAGGTGGCTGGCGTCCTGCGGGAGCGGGGCGTGGGCCTCGATGGCAGCACCGAGGACGGCCAGGTCTACGTGCCGCTCAACACCGCCATGCGCCGGCTGCTGAACGTGGACCACTACGGTGCGATCCTGCTGGAGCTGGACGGGCCGTCCCGCATGCCCGAGGCGACCCGCGACATCACGGCCCTGCTCCGGGAGCGCCACCGGATGTCCGACTACCGGCGCGACGACTTCCGGGTGCAGAGCCAGACTGATCTCATCACGGTCCAGCTGTCGGCGGCGGACCGGCTGGCCTTTCTGGTGCGCTGGATAGGGCGGAGCGGGCTCGCGGTGGCCGGCCTCGGCATCCTCGCGATTGCCTGGATCACGGTCCGGGACCGCACGCGGGAGATCGGCACCCGCCGCGCGCTGGGCGCCACGGCCCCGGACATCTTCTTCCAGTTTGCGGTGGAGGCCGGCGTGCTGGCAGTCATCGGCGCTCTGGCGGGGCTGGCCTTCGGAGTGGTGGCCTCCCGGGTGCTGGCCATCCAGGCGGGCCTGCCGCTGGTCGTGGATGCCGGCAATGCCCTGGTCGCGCTGGTGCTGGCCATCGTGCTGAACCTGCTCTTTGCCAGCTGGCCTGCGCTGCGCGCGGCCCGGATGGATCCTATCCAGGCGCTGCGGCACGAGTGAGCGGTGAGACCCCCGCGACTAGCCCGGCGCCACCCGCAATCGTTCCGTCCACCGTACCCGCACGTTGAGTTTCTCGAGATCCGGGCCGCTCGCCTCGCCGGCGATCTGCTGGTCGGCCTGCAGGCTGGCGTTGGTGTCGCGGCTCAGGATCACCACGATATCGGTGGCCGGCTCCAGGGCAAAGGGGAACTCGTGCCACACCCCCCGGTGCAGCATCAGGCCCGCGGAGCCCTCGAACCGGAACGCACGAAAGTCGGTGGGTGAGGGCAGACCCGGGGTGGGCGGGGCCAGCACGGCCACGAAGGGCTTGCCGCCCAGAGGCAGAAACACCTGGCGATGGCCCGGGTGCCGTTCCACATAGCGCACCTCCGGGTCCCTGAGATTGATGCGGACCACCGTGAGGTCCAGCGGCGAATCAGATTCCATCTCTGCCGGCTTGCGCACCTCGATGCTGCCGTCGTAGAAGTCGATGGGCAGCGGCTTGATGCCAGCGTCGCTGGCCAGCAGCGTGCCGTAGGGGGCCACCCCGGCGGGTGTGGCGGCGATGATGGGCAGCGTAATGACGGTGTTCGGCGCGGTTGGCGGCATGGGTGCTCTCTCCGGGTTCGAGACCCGGAGGATGCCACGGTCGCGCCGCCCGGGTACGGCTCCTGCGTTGACCCCGGGCCGCCAGGGATCGAGAATCAGCAGCAGTCACCCGGTGACTGAACCCCTCCATCAGACAGGCATGACCCATGACCGATCTCACCAGCAAGCGTTGCAAGCCCTGCGAGGGCGGCATCCCCCCCCTGACCGCAGCCGCCGTGGCAGAACTGCGCAAGGCCTTGCATGCCGACTGGCAACTCTCTACCGACGGCAAGTGGCTCAGCCGACGTTTCGAGTTTCCGGGATTCGGCCGGACCATGGGCTTCGTCAATGCCGTGGCTTTTATCGCGGAGTCAGAGGGTCATCACCCGGACCTGGACGTGGGCTACGGGCGCTGTATCGTGCAGTGGTCAACCCATGCGGTGGACGGTCTCACCGAGAACGATTTTATCTGTGCAGCCAAGGTTGATCGCCTGGTTGAGTAACATTGGCCTTTGGCGGCGCGAGCGCTAGAGTGGGTGCCAGTTAACCGGAAGAAATCCATGCAACGTCATCTGCTGGCTGCGCTAGTGCTGGCCCTGACCGCCCCCACCGCATTTGCTGCTGCGCCAGAACTGGCGACGCCGGAGGGCCAGCTGGTGGCCATGCGTCGTATCCAGTGCTCGGAGGTCGATGGCAGGCCCGCAACGTTTTACTGGAAGGGCTCGGCCTATAGCCGCGTCCCCGGCGAGCCAGACCGCCAGTTGTTCAAGGTCGAGGGCATGAATGTCCGGACCTGTGGGCCGATGCCGGGTTCGACCAACAAGGCGGAGTTTCGCCTGTTCAGTCGCGAGATTCTGTTGTACGAAGACCCGGTTACGGGTGAGGTGCTGCGCACCTGGGTCAATCCCTGGACCGGGAAGACGCTGGAGGTCCTGCATGTAGCCAACGACCCGGTCAACAACAACTTCGGGCTTCTTGGCCGCGATGGCAAGCCTGCCAGCTATCCCTTCGCGGTCAGCGGCACGCAGTGGTGGCTCACCATGGCGGCACCGCTCTTCTATACCAATCCGCTGGGCGGCGACTACCAGCGCTTTGTCGGCGGCATGTATCACGTGACCGAGCTCTTCAACTTCTTCGGCCAGGTAGATGATCTCGGGAATACCCGGGCTGACAGCGCGGAGGCCGCAGTGGGCTGGCAGCGGATCTCGAGCTGGTTGCCCTGGATGGAGATGGGTGATCGGGTGGGACTCCTCTATTTTCACACGGCGGGCCGGAAGCTCGCGAAGTGGGACGACCTGTCGCCAACCATGAAGGCTGAGATCGCCGAATCCTGGCCGGAGTATCGCAACCCACCCCCGATCAATGATCAGCGCCCCAATGAAACCAGCTGGACCTACTTCAAAGGTGTTATGGAAGCGCGGAAGCCCGTGCCGTAGGAGCGCCGACCGGCGCGATTCGACCTGGAACTGATGACTGACCAACCCCTCCGCCAACTCCCGGTGCGCAACCCGCGCACGGGGCAGACCGACTATTTCATCGACGCGCCGGAGGCCGCCGATCTGGCGGCGCTTGCCGCGGGGCTGCGCTCCGCCCAAGTGGGTTGGGCAGCAGCGGGTCTGGCCCGGCGCAGCGCCGTGCTCAAGGCCTGGTCCACGCAGTTGCTGGCAGCTCCCGAGCACCTGCTCGAGGCTCTCGCGACGGACACCGGGCGCCACCTGCTGGCAGGCAACGAGTTGCGGGCGCTGGCCGGAATGGTGGCCGGGAACTCTGCCATGGCGGTTCCGGCGTTCACGGTCGCTCCGGAGCGGCCCTCGGTCACAGCCGGCATTGGCCTGCAGACGCAGCTGGTGCCCTACGGCCTGGTCGGGGTGATCAGTCCGTGGAATTTCCCCTTCCTGCTGTCCATGCTCGACACCATTCCCGCGCTGCTGGCCGGCTGTGCCGTGCTGGTGAAACCCAGCGAGGTAACGCCCCGGTTCGTTGCCCCGCTGATGGCCAGCCTCCGGGATTTTCCCGAGCTGGCGGCGGTGCTGTGTGTGGTGACCGGCGATGGGCAGACCGGTGCTGCGCTGATCGAGCAGGTGGACGCGCTCTGCTTCACCGGCAGCGTCGCGACCGGCCGCAAAGTGGGGGAAGCCTGCGCGCGGCGCTTCATTCCGGCGTTCCTGGAGCTGGGCGGCAAGGATCCGGTCATCGTGCTGGGTTCAGCCGAGCCGGACCGGGCCGCCGCGGTGGTGTTGCGGGCCTCCGTGCAGGCGACGGGTCAGGCCTGCCAGTCACTGGAGCGGGTTTACGTGGATCGACGGATCGAGGCCGCGTTTTTGCAGCACCTCGTGACCCGGGCTGAGGCCGTGCCCCTCAACTTTCCGGACAGCCGGCGCGGCCAGGTTGGTCCACTGATTTTCGCCCGGCAGGCAGAGATCATTGCCCGGCAGCTGACCGCTGCGGTGGCGAAGGGGGCCCGGATCCTGACGGGCGGGCAGATCGAGAACCACGGTGGTGGGCTCTGGCTACGGCCCACGGTGGTCACGGGCGTGACGCATGACATGGAACTCATGACCGAGGAAACCTTTGGTCCGGTAATTCCCGTGCTGGGCTTTGGCACCATCGACGAGGCGATCCGCCTGGCGAATGATTCGATCTATGGCCTGTCTGCCGCCGTTCTGGGTGACGAGACCGAGGCGCTGGCGGTGGCGCGACAACTGAATGTGGGCGCCGTCAGTATCAATGACGGGGGCCTGACCACGGAAGTCTTCGACGCCGAGAAGAACGCCTTCAATCTCTCCGGGCTGGGGGCGTCCCGCATGGGGCCTTCCGGCCTGCTGCGCTTCCTGCGCAAGAAGGCCCTGCTGGTGCAGCACGGCACGCCGAAGGACATGGCCTCGATTGAGGAAAGCTCCGTAGGAGCGCCTTTAGGCGCGATCGATATAGATCGCGCCTGAAGGCGCTCCTACAGGGCGCTCCTACGGGATTCTCAGGCTGCCTTGCGGCGCAGGGCGCCGAGCGCCGCGAAGGCGGACACGAATAGCCACGCCGCGGCCGGGACCGGAATGACGGTTGCCGTGGCGAAGTTGCCGAGTAGCGCCTGGGCCGCTGCCGTGGGGTGAATGCCGTCCCAGAAGATGTGGTTGTTCGGGTTGGCGCAGAGGGAAGGCACGGCGGTGTCGAGGCACTTGTTCGTCGTGTTGGTGAAGCCGTTCCCGGGGCTGTTGGCGATCGTATTGTTCAGGAAGCCGAACACGTCCAGGCTGATGATGTTGACGCTGAGGCCTGCTGCCAGGCCTGGCAGCGCCGCGGCAAGCTGGGCATTGAACGTCGTGGAGAGGAACGTGGCGCCAAACACCACCCCGGGTCCACCAGCTATCGCGTCCGGCGTCAGGCCGATGTTCGGCAGGTTCGGCACCAGGAACGTCGTGACGCCGGCGCCTGCCAGCGACGTGATCATCGCGCTGATGTTGGCGACGGAGTTGGTGATGTTGCCCGCCCGCACGTCATTGCCGCCGCCCCAGACCACATAAAGCCCGCTGGCATCGGCGACGCCGCCGACGCCGACGAGGTATCCCGCGACCTGCTGGGTCAGGGAAGTGCCGGGGATGGCGGGGGGAGGCGTCCCGCCGGTGGTGGCACCGCCCCAGGCGAAGTTCTTGCCCCCGAGCAGGGAGGGGTTGACCGCGCCAAGCCCCAGGTTAGTCGACAGGGTCTCGACCCAGACCGGCCCGTTGGAGAAACGACCGTTGAAATACGGTGGTGGTGGATTGGTGCCGCCCGTTGCCGCGAAGACGTTGCCCGTGTCCGAGAGGCTGTCGCCAAACACGTAGAGGGCGCTATAGGCCGAGGCTTGCGCGGAGACGAGTGCGATGACCAAGGCGCCAACGAGGGAGAGGGCTCGCAACCCGCGGGCGGCCGGTCTCGCGAAAATTTGCTGATTCATTCTAATGACCCCAGTGAGTGAGACGGTTTTACTTGTTGGTTCGACTTGCTGCTGAGCGTACACCCGCGGGTAAAAGGTGTACACAAATCCGGAAAAGTGGATATGTTCCACTTTGTCATGAACTTAGGAGTTAGAGCACACGTGAATAGGCAGGTGCTCCGGGCTTTTCGCTAATGGTTGCACGCCACGGAAGGTGTCGTTGTAGGAGCGCCTTTAGGCGCGATCAATATAGATCGCGCCTGAAGGCGCTCCTACCGAATCAGAACATCGAATTGTCGCCGGGGGCGCCCGGGTCTTTGACGGTCGTCCGGCTGGGGATGAAGTCCCCCGTGATCATCTGGTCGTAGGCCATGCCGGGGCCAACCATCGGGTACACGCAGGCCTCGGTGTCGATGATCACCTCGAGAAAGGCCGGGCCCTTGAACTGGATGAACTCCTGGATCACGCGCGGCACGTCGGCCTTCCGGTCCAGGCGCACCGCGTATTCAAAGCCGTCGGCCTGGGCAGCCTTGACGAAGTCCTTGCGGTGGAGCGACTTGTCCGTCGCGGACAGGCGGCCCTGGTAGTACAGCTTCTGCCACTGCCTGACCATACCATCGCCAAAGTTGTTCAGGACGACCACCTTGATGGGCAGCTGGTAGGTCGTCACGGTTTCCAGTTCGCCAAGATTCATGCGGATGCTGGCGTCGCCGTCGATATCGATCACGAGGCGCTCCGGGTGGGCGAACTGGGCCCCGATCGCTGCCGGCAGGCCGAAGCCCATCGTGCCCATGCTGCCCGACGTCAGCCACAGCCTTGGGGAGCGGAAATCGAAGTACTGGGCGGACCACATCTGGTGCTGACCGACGCCAGTGGTGATGATCGCCTCGCCCCGGGTGTGCCGGTTGATTTCCTCAATGACGTAGTTCGGCTGGATGAGGGCGCTTTCCCTGTCGTAATTCATGGCGTAGGTGCGCTTCAGGTCGGCAACCTCCTGCAGCCACGGGCCAAAGTCGGTGGTGATCTTGTGGCGATCGGCCCAGGCAATGAGCTGGCGCAGGTCGCGCTCGAGTACGCCCACGTTATGCCAGTCCACGGCCTTGACCTTGCCAATCTCGCAGGGGTCCACATCGAAGTGGGCGATTTTCTTTGCCCGGGGCGCGAACTTGTCGGGGACAGCGGCCACCCGATCGTCGAAGCGGGAGCCGACGGCGATGAGGAAGTCGCAGTCTTCCACGGCGTAGTTGGCGGCGGGCGTGCCGTGCATGCCCAGCATCTGCAGGGACAGCGGATCCGTGGTGTCACAGGCGCCAATGCCCATGAGGGTCGTCGTGACCGGAATCTGGAAACGCTGGGAAAAGCGGCGCAGGGCCTCCGACGCATTCCCGTTGACCACGCCACCCCCCGCGTAGATCAGCGGCCGACGGGACTCGCGCAGCATGTCGAAGAACGATTTGGCGGACCCTGCAGAAATCTCGCTGGCCACCAGCGCGTCAACCCGCTGCCGGTACGCATCGATCGGCAGTAGACCTGCGCCCTGGAATTCGCCGACCCAGTTCTGCACATCCTTGGGGATATCGATGACGACCGGTCCCGGGCGCCCCGTAGCCGCGATCTCGAAGGCCGTGCGAATGGTGGCCTCCAGCCGGTCCGGATTGGTGACGAGAAACACGTGCTTCGCCACCGACCCCATGATTGCCGAGACGGGCGCTTCCTGGAACGCGTCCGTACCGATCACGCCCGTCGGCACCTGGCCACAGATGACCACGATGGGCACGGAGTCAGCCATGGAGTCCCGCACGGGCGTCACGGTGTTGGTGGCACCGGGACCTGAAGTGACCATGCACACGCCAACGCGCCCGCTGGCCCGGGCGTAGCCCGACGCCATGAACCCGGCGCCCTGTTCATTGGCAGGCACGATCAGCGGGATCGGGGCATTGCCGTCGGTGTCCCGATGCTCATCGTTGTAGCGGAACACGGCATCGTAGGTGGGCAGGATGGCGCCACCGCTGTAACCAAAGATCGTCCGTACGCCCACGTCGACCAGGACCTGAACGATCATCTCCGCGCCGGTCATGCGCTTGCCCGCGAGGGGGTGGGGGGAGGCTTCTGCCATTTGGGCGCGCGGCGTCATAAATTCAGGATCGCAATGCGGTTTTTACCGAGTTTCAACGAACTGGTCCCGCATTGCAATAGAGTTTGAAGTGGGCGAGTATTCGAAGTCGCATGCGTCACATCATCTCCATCCTGCTGCAGAACGAAGCCGGCGCGCTGGCGCGGGTGGCCTCGCTCTTTGCCACCCGGGGCTACAACATCGAGTCGCTGAGCGTCGCGCCGACAGAAGATCCTCAGGTGTCCCGGCTGACGCTGGTGACTCTCGGGTCTGACCACGTGATCGGCCAGATCAACCTGCAGTTGCTCAAGCTGGTGGATGTGGTCAACACGGTGGATATGACCCTCGGCGAGCACATCGAGCGGGAGTTGCTGCTGCTCAAGCTCAAGCTCCACGACGATGGGCTGGAGCGTATTCGTGAACTGGTCCGGCAGGAGGGCGCGAGGGTCCTCGACGACGGGGAAGACAGCTACACGCTGGAACTCACCGGCGCCGCCCACCGGCTCGACAGTTTTATTAACAAGGCGGCCGCCCACGCGGACATTCTGGCCGTGGTGCGCAGCGGGCCGCTGGCCGTGTCCCGGGGCGTCGCCGCACTCACTGCCACCTCCTGAGCCGCGCCCCCATGTCCGCGCTGCGCACTGCCGGGACTTCCAGCGACCGTTTGCCCGGCTCCAGACTGCCAGCCGCTGCCCGGCTGGTCCTCAAGATTGGTTCTTCGCTGCTGGTGGACAAGGCCACGGGGCAGCTCAATCGTGCCTGGCTCGAGTCCATCGCGGACGAACTGGCGCGACTGCAGCGGCGCGGTCAGCAGGTGCTCGTCGTCTCGTCGGGGGCCATTGCGCTGGGCCGCCCCTACCTCGGCCTCTCCCGGGATCAGCGCCGGCTGGAAGATGCCCAGGCGGCCGCCGCTGCCGGGCAGATCCTGCTAGCCCATGCGTACCAGGACCTGCTCGCCACCCGGGGCATCCGCGTTGCCCAGGTGCTCCTCACACTGGAGGACACCGAAAGCCGCCGGCGCTACCTGAATGCCCGCAACACGCTGGAGACCCTGCTGAAGCTGAAGGTCATTCCCGTCATCAACGAGAACGACACCGTGGCGACCCAGGAAATCCGCTACGGCGACAACGACCGCCTCGGCGCCCGCGTCGCCGAGATGACCAGTGCTGACGTGCTCGTGCTCCTCTCCGACGTCGACGGGCTCTACGACAGCGACCCCACGCAGAACCCGGTTGCCCGGCTGATTCCCGAGGTGCGTGAGCTCACGCCGGAGATCGAGGCGCTCGCCGGCGCCTCGGCCACCGAGTTTGGCTCCGGCGGCATGATCACCAAGCTTAAGGCTGCCCGCATCTGCATGAACGCGGGCTGTGCCACCGTGATTGCCAGCGGCAAGCGCCTGTTTCCGCTGCAGGCCATCGAGGACGGCGCCGCCTGCACCTGGTTCCTGCCGGGCCGCACACCGCGCCAGGCGCGTAAGCAGTGGATCGCCGGCACCCTGGTGCCCCGCGGCACAGTCACTGTGGACGAAGGCGCCGAGCAGGCCCTGCGCGCCGGCAGCAGTCTGCTGCCGGTGGGCATCGTCGGGATCGCCGGGAGTTTTCAGTCCGGGGATGCTGTCACCATCCGCACCCGAGCCGGCCGGGATATCGGCCGCGGACTCGTGGCCTATTCCAGTGACGAGGCGTTGCGCATTCTCGGACGGCGCAGTGAAGAGTTGCCGGGTCTCCTCGGTTACAGTGGTCGGGACGAGCTGATTCACCGGGACAATCTCGCACTGCTGGACGCCTGACGATGAACGCAACCGAACTCCTCGCCAGCCCGGCGGACCTGGCGGCGACCATGACGCGCCTGGGCCAGCAGGCCCGGGCGGCAGCTGCTGTGCTGGCCCGCGTGAGTCCGGCCCGGAAAACCCGCGCCCTGCACGGGATTGCCGCAGCCCTCCGCGGGCATCAGAACGAGATCCTGGCAGCCAATGCGCGCGACATGGAGGGTGCCAGGGCCCGCCATCTGTCCGGCGCGTTGCTCGACCGCCTGCTGCTCGATCCGCAACGCGTTGAAGCCATGGCCAGGGGCATCGAGGACGTCGCGGCACTGCCCGACCCGATTGGCAACGTGCTGGCCGACTGGACCCGGCCCAACGGCTTGCGCATCCAGCGCGTCCGTGTCCCTCTCGGTGTTATCGGCATCATTTATGAGAGCCGTCCCAACGTGACCGCAGACGCCGGGGCCCTGTGCCTCAAGTCCGGCAATGCGGTGATCCTGCGGGGCGGTTCCGAATCCTTTCATTCCAGCCACTCGATCCACGCGGCGCTGGTCGAGGGTCTCCGGGCAGGTGGGCTCCCGGAGACGGCTATCCAGATGGTGCCGACCGCCAGCCGGGATGCCGTGGGCTACCTGCTCGGGCAAATGCAGGCCTTCGTGGACGTGATCGTGCCCCGGGGTGGCAAGAACCTCATCGCCCGGGTGCAGGCCGATGCGCGGGTGCCGGTGATCGGGCACCTCGAGGGCTTGTGCCATGTGTACGTGCACCGCTCGGCCGAGGTCGCGATGGCCCGGGAGGTCACGCTGAACGCCAAGATGCGCCGCACGGGTATCTGCGGCTCCGCAGAGACCCTGCTGATCGACCGTGCCTGTCTGGCCACCCACTGGCGCCCCATCGCCGACGCCCTGGTGGCCGCCGGCTGTGAACTGCGGGGCGATGCGGAGCTGTGCCGCCTTGATGCCCGCCTCAAGCCTGCCACTGAAGACGACTGGCGCACCGAGTACCTGGACGCGATCCTTTCCTGCCGGGTCGTGGCGGACGTGGACGAAGCGATCAAGCACATCACCACCTACGGTTCCGCCCACACGGAATCGATCATCGCCAGCGACCCGACAGCGGTGGAGCGTTTCCTGCACGAGCTGGACAGCGCCATCCTGCTGCACAACGCGTCCACCCAGTTCGCCGATGGCGGGGAGTTTGGCATGGGCGCCGAGATCGGCATCGCCACTGGCCGCATCCACGCGCGAGGTCCCGTCGGCGCGGAGCAGCTGACCAGCTACAAGTACGTGGTCCATGGCACTGGCCAGACCCGCCCGTAGCGAAAAATGGGGACATGCCTAATTTCCACTCCAACCAAGTTGCCGGGCAGTTGCGGTAACTGGAAATTAGGCATGTCCCCATTTTTGATCTAATCATCATCGGCGGCGGCATCAACGGCGCCGGCATTGCGCGGGATGCCGCGCTCCGGGGCGTCCGCACCTGCCTGATCGAGCAGGGTGATCTGTGCAACAGCACCACGCGCTGGTCCAGCCGTCTCGTCCATGGCGGGCTGCGTTACCTCGAGTTCGGTGAGCTCGGCCTGGTCCACGAATCCCTGCAGGAGCGTGAGAATCTTCTGCGCAATGCTCCCCATCTCGTCCGGCCCCTGCCACTGCTGATTCCGGTCTACGAGAACAGCCGTCGCGGCATGAAGACGGTGGATTTCGGTCTCTATGTTTATGACCTGCTGTCCATTGGCCGCTCCGTGCCCGGTCACCGCCGCCTCTCCCGGGAGGAGGCGCTGGACGAGATGCCCGGCCTGCTTGCCGAAGGGCTGATCGGCGCCGTCGTCTACTACGACGCGCAGGTGACCTACGTGGAGCGGCTGGTGGTGGAGAACGCACTGGGCGCCGCCTTGGCAGGCGCTCGCGTCGAAACCCACACGGTGGTCGAGAAGGTCCTGCTTGAGCGCAATCACGTCACGGGTGTCGAGGTGCGCAACACCCGCACTGGCGAGCGCTCCACCCGCCACGGGACAGCCATCGTCAATGCGGCGGGGCCCTGGGTCGATCGAATCCTGGCTGCCGCTGGCCGCCCGCTGCCCCGGTTTCTCGGTCCGACGAAGGGCACGCACATCGTGGTGCGCCCGTTCCCCGGTGCCACTACCACGGCCTGCTACGCCGAAGCCCAGTCCGACGGGCGCCCGTTCTTCATCCTGCCCTGGAACGGTCTGGTCCTGATCGGCACCACCGACACGCGGTGCGATGACGATCCCGCGACGCTCCGGGCGACCGAAGCCGAGATCGGCTATCTTCTTGACGAGACCCACAAGACTTTTCCTGCCTGCGGCCTGACCCGCGAGTCGGTGCTCTACACCTACTGCGGCGTTCGGCCCCTGCCGCGGCAGGGCCTGAAAGAGACCTCGGCCATCACGCGCCGACATCTCATCCGCCACCACGGCCGTTCGGCCCGTGGCCTCTCGTCCATCATCGGCGGCAAAATCACGACCTATCGCCACCTGGCCGAGGAAGTCCTGGACCAAGTGACGAGCCGCCAGCGTATTACTGCGCGGTCCTGCACCACCGCCGACGTCCCGCTGCCCGGTGGGGAGGCGGGCCGCGACGAGGTCCTCAAGGAGCTCGCGCTGTTTACAGCGGTCCCGGGTGCGAGCCACGGGCATCTCTATGCCGTTTACGGCAGTCGCGCACCACTGGTCGCCGCGCTCACCCGGGCGGCGCCGGAGCTGGGCCAGCCGCTCTGCGACAGCAGCGGCGCGCTCGGAGCCGAGGTGGTGTTTGCGGTCCAGGCGGAGCTTGCGGTGACGCTGGGAGATATTCTGCTGCGGCGCTGTATGGTGGGTCTCGGGCCCGATCTGGGCCGCGGGGCCATGGCGGCTGCCCTGCGCGTCGCGGCCCGCCATCTGGGCTGGGACGACAGCCGGTGCCGTGCCGAAGCGGCCGCGTACCTTGCCGAGATAGAGCCGCTGCTGGCGCCGGTGCCGTCCTGACCTGAGCGGCGGCGCTGCGGTGTGTGACCCACCGCGCATTTTTTTGCGCACCCGCAGAGGGCGAAAGTGCGCCGGGAAACTCAGCATTTGTGCTGAATTCCAGGCATATTCGCCCCATGCGAACCTGCCTGCACACCGTGGGACTGGCCGCAGTCGCGCCCTTGCTGCTGGCCCTGTCGCTTGGGCATGCCGACGCCGTGGGACCGCCGGTCCCCAACGATATCATTCCCCCCGCGCCCGAGCCCTGTGTCCAGCCGGACACAGAGACTTGGGCCTTTATCGACCTGCTGCAGCGGGGAGTCTACGGCGGCGTTTGTGGCGCCGCGCTCTGGTTTGACGGGCTGTTTGGCAATGCCCGCTTCGACCAGGATTCCGACGCAACCTTTGGCCGCCTGAGCCTCTTCGAAACCTACGATCGTCGGGACCAGCTGGATACCCAGCTGCGGCTTCGTGCCCGCTACGCGCTGCCCAACATGAAAAGCCGGCTGCGGCTGATCGTTGCCCGGGGCGATGAGGACCAGCTGTTGGAAGAACGGGCGGCCACCGCCGACAAGCCGCTGCCCCAGGGCTTCCAGACCGTGGGCGATGACGCCTGGCTGCTGGGCCTTGGCTACTCCAAGCAGGGCAGCCTCAACGACGGCTTCGACTTTGGCATGGGGGTGCGTCTCAGCACCCCGATAGATCCCTACGTCAAGGGCACTTATCGCCACAACTTCATCTTCAGTCCGAACACCATGCTGCGTTTTCGCGAGACCCCGTTCTGGCGGGACAGTCGGGGTTTCGGCACAACGACGCAGCTGGCGCTGGACTACCTGGCAGCAGATAACGTTTTGCTCCGGTGGAACAATACCGGAACGATAGCGCAAGACACTGAGGCGCTCGACTGGAGCAGCAGCATCACGGCCTTCCAGAGCTTCAGGCAGCGCCGCGCCATCAGCTACACAGCCTTGGTCCAGGGCGAGACCGGGGCGGAGGTCCCGCTGCAGAACTACGGTGTGGAAACCACCTACCGCCAGCCCGTCTTCCGCAAGTGGCTGTTCCTGGAACTGTCAGGCAGCATCACCTGGCCAAAAGACACCGTGGAGGCAGAGCGCGAGATCAATCCCGGCGTCGGTCTTGGCTTCGAGATGTACCTCGGTCCTGTGAAAGATATCGACCTGAGGTGAAGGCCTGTAAGATGCGCGGCCAGCTTCAGTTCCTGCCGCTCATGTCCGACCCTCTAATGCACGACCAGGCGAGTCACGTCCTGCGCTCGGTCTTTGGTTACGACCGCTTCCGTCCGCCTCAGGACGAGGTGGTTGCTCACCTGATCGCCGGCGGCGATTCCCTGGTGCTGATGCCGACCGGCGGTGGCAAGTCGCTGTGCTTCCAGATTCCCTCACTGGTGCGCTTCGGTACGGGCATCGTCGTCTCGCCGCTGATCGCCTTGATGCAGGATCAGGTGGCCGCACTGCGCCAGGCGGGGGTGCGCGCCGCCTTTCTCAACTCGTCCCAGCGGCCCGACGAGGGCCGCCGGGTGGAGGCGCAGTTTCGCGCCGGCGATCTCGATCTCCTGTACCTGGCACCGGAGCGGCTGCTCCTTGAGCGCACGCTGGACCTGCTCGACGGCGCTCCCCTTGCGCTGTTTGCCATCGACGAGGCCCACTGCGTGTCCCAGTGGGGCCACGACTTCCGGCCGGAGTACCTGCAGCTGGCAGTGCTGGGCCAGCGGTACCCGGGCGTCCCCCGCATTGCGCTGACGGCAACGGCCGACGAACGCACCCGCGTTGAGATCATCGACAAGCTCGACCTGACGGGTGCGCGACTGTTCATCAGTAGTTTCGACCGTCCCAACATCCGCTATCGCATCCAGGAAGGGCAGGGGAACGTCCGGGAAACCCTCCTGCGTTTCATCCGGGACGAGCACCCCGGGGAGGCCGGCATTGTCTATTGCCTGTCCCGGAAGAAAACCGAAGACGTGGCTGACTGGCTCACGTCGAAGGGAGTGCCGGCGTTGCCCTACCACGCCGGGTTGTCGGCGGAAGTGCGGGCGGAAAACCAGACGCGCTTCATTCACGAAGAAGGCATCGTGATGGTGGCGACCATCGCTTTCGGCATGGGCATCGACAAGCCCAACGTGCGCTTTGTGGCGCATCTGAGCCTGCCGAAGAGCGTGGAAGCCTACTATCAGGAGACTGGCCGTGCCGGCCGGGATGGCCTGCCTGCGGACGCGTGGATGAGCTACGGCCTGCAGGACGTGATCATGCTGCGACAGATGCTGGCCGAGTCCGGCGCCGAAGCAGCCTACAAGCGCGTCGAGCGCCACAAGCTCGACGCCATGCTCGGTCTCTGCGAGCTCACGGGCTGTCGCCGTCAGGCGCTGTTGGCCTATTTCGGCGAGACCCTGCCTGCGCCGTGCGGCAACTGCGACACCTGCCTCACCCCGCCGGCAACCTGGGACGCGTCGGTGGCAGCGCAGAAGGCACTATCCTGCGTGCATCGCACCGGGCAGCGCTTTGGGGTGATGTATCTGATCGACGTGCTGCTGGGCAAGGAGGACGAGCGCATCCAGCGCTTCGGCCACGATCGCCTGACGACCTTCGGCATTGGCACGGAGCTCGACGCCAAAGGCTGGCGCGGGGTTTACCGTCAGCTCATAGCGCGGGGGCTGCTCAACGTGGACGTGGACGGTCACGGCGGGCTGCAGCTCACCGACGCCTGCAGGCCGGTACTCCGCGGGGAGGAGGTGCTATGGCTGCGGCGGGAGTCAGCGGTGCCAGCAGGGAAGCGCTCGCGGGTCGCGAAGTCCCCCAGCGAAAAACCCTCTGCGGGGAAAGTGGCGACCGGCAATTTTGTCTCACCAGAAGACCAGCAGCTCTGGGCGGTACTGCGGGGCCTGCGGATGGAACTGGCCCGGGCCCAGAACGTGCCACCCTACGTGGTGTTTCACGATGCCACGCTCGCAGAGATGGTGCGCCGCCGGCCGCAGTCCCTGGACGAACTCGGCGCGTTGTCCGGAATCGGCGAAAGAAAGCTCGCTGCCTTCGGTGAGCAGTTCCTCGCCGCAATTCAAGAACCCGCCCCGTAGGAGCGCCTTAAGGCGCGATCAGCCTTTTTACCACCCGACTGCGGGGCAGTTGGCTGAAGCCCTGCCTCTCGTATAGGGAGCGCACCCGCTCGTGTTCCCGGTCGATCTCCAGGTCGAGCGCGGCGCAGCCGGAGGCTGTGGCCGCCGCGATCACGGCCTCGAGCAGCTGCGTGCCGACCCCGCGGGTTCGGTGTTCCGGCACGACGTACAGTTCCTCCAGCCAGGCGGCCTGCCCGCCATGCTCGAGGGCCCAGATAAAGGACACGTAAGCGACCCCGATGCACAGGCCATCGCGCAGGGCGACGAGGAAGAAGCCACGCCTGGGCACGTCCAGAACTCCGTGAATGGCGTTCGCCAGCGCCTCGGCGGAAATGTCGATGTGATGTTCAGCCAGCTGCACGGCCAGCAGCCGCTGGATACTGGCGGCGTCCGCAGACCCTGCGCGACGAATGAGGGTCATAACAGTGCCTCCTGCAGGGAAACCTGCTTCGTGTGCCCCGCCACCCACTGGGTGCCGACTTCCCGAAAGCCAAATCGCCCGTGGAACTGCCGGGAAAATCGGCAGGGGCTGCCTTCCGGAGCACGGCTCAATCCGCCCTCAGTGCTTCTACCTGGATGCGCAGCTGGACCTTCCAGGCCTCGCCCTCCGCGTACTGGGTCATACCGAAATCGGCCCGATTCAGGAGGCCTTCCGCGTCGGCGCCGCAGGCTTCCTTCTTGTAGAAGGGGTGCTCGATGCAATTGAAACTGTTCATGGTGAGTCTCAGGGGCCGGGTCACGCCGCGCAGGGTGAGTTGGCCGTCCACGGCGCCGGGCTTGCCTTCCTCGAAGACGATCTGTCCCGTGTAGGTCATGACGGGAAACTTCGCCACGTCGAGCCAGTCCGAACGGACCGCGTACTCGTGCATGGAGTCGAGGCCGAAATCGATGCTGTCGGTCTCCACCTGGACGTTGACGGTGCCCGTCCGGGCGGCCAGATCGAGGGTGACCGTGCCGGTGGTGCGGTTGAACTTGCCGCGCCAGATGGAGAGTCCCATATGGGAGAACTCCAGGCTCGGGAAAGTGTGGTCTGGATCCAGTCTGTAGTTGGCCGCGGTGGCGGGGCCCGGCAGCAGAGTGGTGGTCAGGGCTGCACCGCTAAGAAGTATCACAAGCCGCATGCCGCCTATCCCATTTACTAGATTTTCAGCGGCGCCTGGTCCCGGCGCGGGTCCGTTTCCCCCCCGCAGCGGGCTTCGCCAGTCGAGCGGACAACGCAGCTTGCAGGACGATGCCGAGTGCTGCATTGACTGCGCGAGACGTCGGAAAGGCTGCCGCAATCTCCGGTTCGAGGATGACAATATGCGCATTAGCCGAAAGGCTTGCCGCATACTTGCCCCGGACGAGGCCCGAAGGAAAGTCAGCTTTCCGATACTCGGCCCGCAGGTCCGCTACACCCGTTGCCTTAGTTTTCTTCATAAAGTGCCCGCTCCCGGCGGGTGGCGACTCGTGCGCTGATGAGGCGAATGGTATCGGATTCGTCGGTATGCAGGACAGCCAGAAGGCGTCCGTTGCTGGAGCTGCCAAAGGTTATCCAGCGAAACTCGCCTCTTGAGTGCTCGGGGTCTGCGCCTGTGGTGGCGAGCGGGTCGGTAACCGCTGTGGCGGCTTCCTCGAATGCGATCCCGTGCCTGACAAGATTGGCTGCTGCCTTGGATGCACTCCACGTAAAACGCATCAGAGGAAAGATGACCCTTGGACTGCCATGAAGCAAGCAGCGAAACTTCGCGGGATGGCCAGATTCTGGTGGTGCAGACGTTTCCTACCCGTCTCCATCCCAGTGAAACTTGTGCAGGATCCGGTGCAGAACGGGCGCGAACATGAGGCCCACGATCACCAGAAAAACCAGCCCGGCATACAGGGCGTAGAGGCCGGCGAACAGCTTGCCGGCGTCGCCTCTTTGCGCTCGTCCACGGCGCCATTATCCTGCCGGCTCGTGGTCCGCCGCTACCGGCTCAGATCACGGTGCCGAACAGGCGGCCAACGAGCGCGGTGCAGCCCATGGCCACCGCGCCCCAGAACATCACGCGGGCGGCGCCGACGACCAGCGGCGCACGGCCAAGCCGGGCCGCGATGCCTCCGAGCACTGCGAGCAGCACCAAGGAGCTGCCGATGACTACCGGCGTGAGGATCGCAAGCGGCACGAACAGCACGAGCAGGAAGGGCAGGGCCGCGCCGAGCGCAAAAGCAGCCGCCGAGGCGAGCGCCGCCTGAATCGGCCGCGCCCGGGTTACTTCCGACAGGCCGAGCTCGTCCCGGGCGTGAGCCCCGAGCGCATCGTGGGCCGTGAGCTGATCGGCAACCTGTCCGGCGAGCTCGGGCGTGAGTCCACGGCTCACGTAGATGGCGGCGAGCTCCGCCTGTTCCCGTTCCGGTTCGTCCGCCAGTTCCCCGCGCTCGCGCCCCAGATCCGCCCGCTCGGTGTCAGCCTGGGAACTGACCGACACGTACTCCCCCGCGGCCATCGACAGCGCGCCGCCCACCAGGCCTGCAAGTGCGGCTAACACCACCGGCTCGCTGGTCATTGCCGCGGCAGCTACGCCGACCACCAGGCTGCTGGTGGAGATCAGGCCGTCATTGGCGCCGAGCACGGCGGCCCGGAGCCAGCCGATGGCATCGGTGCGATGGAGTTCAGCGTGGGCCATGGTTTATAGAGTACCCGGTCCCGGGCCGCCGTCCCTGTGGACGAACTGCCACTGGCCTGCCAGCAGCAGGGCCCGGAGGTCTTCATCCGGATAACTGGCCTCATCCCCCGGGCCGGCCATGCGCGCAGAGAACGGCAGGGGACAGTTGGAGGGCTTCGTTCGGGCCGGTACCTCGGCCGCCATGACGGCGACGGCCTCAGGGACCAACGCACAGATTAGGGACGGTCAACCGCGTGAACAGGTGTGGTGACGCCACAGCTGACGACGGGTAGTGGGCCAGGGCGGCCTTGAACCCGGGATGATTGAAGGCCAGCCGGAAATGGGCCACCGACTCCCAGACCGCATAGTTCATAAAGGTCGTACTGCCGCCGATCCCCTGATGCAGCTGGGTCGAGATATAGCCGGGCTGCTGCTTCATCCAGTTGGCGTCCGCCTCCCAGGCCTTGAGCAGCGCGGGAATATCAACGGTAGTGATTTGGGGCCCGGTCCTGACAATCGTCAGATCCGGCACAGGATCTCCGCGGCGCGTTCCAGCGTGGCCAGGTCTTTGGCGAAGCAGAAGCGCAGGCGGGGGGTAGTCAGGGGCTCGGCGCAAAAGACGGACACCGGTATGCACGCCACTCCGGACTCCACGGTCACTCGCCGGGCATAGTCCACATCGTGCTCATCCGTGATGGCACTGTAGTCCAGCAGTTGAAAGTAGGTGCCCGCAGACGGGGTGAACCGGAAGCGCGAGCCTTGGAGCAGGTGGCAGAACTGGTCCCGCTTGGCCTGGTAGAAAGCGGGCAGGTCCAGGTAGTGGGCCGGGCTGCTTTCCAGGAAATCCGCGAGGGCGTACTGCAGGGGCGTGACCACGCAGAACTGCACGAACTGATGGACCCGGCGAAACTCCCGGGTGAGCGCCGCCGGTGCCACGCAGTAGCCGATCTTCCAGCCCGTCGCGTGGTAGGTCTTGCCGAAGGACGAGACGACCAGGCTGCGTTCGGCCAGCTCCGGGTAACGCAGCAGGCTCTCGTGCGGTTGGCCGTCAAACAGGATGTGCTCGTAGACCTCGTCACCCAGCAGAAGCAGGCGGGTGCCCCGCACCACCTCAGCGAGTGCCGCCAGGTCCGCGGCCGACAGCACCGCGCCCGTCGGATTGTGCGGGCTATTAATAATGAGCAGCCGCGTACGGGGCGTGATGGCCGACCGGACCCGGTCCCAGTCCACGCTGAAAGCCGGTTCCCGCAGGGGAATGTGCACGGCCCGACCACCCGCGAGCCGGATCGCCGGGTCGTAGGAGTCGTAGGCCGGGTCGAGGCACAGCACCTCGTCACCCGGTTGCACCACGGCCTCGATCGCGCAGAACAGGGCCGAGGTAGCTCCGGAGGTCACCGTGACTTCGGCGTCGGCATCGACCCGGCGGCCATAGAGGGCCAGTGTTTTCCGGGCAATCTGCTCCCGCAGGGCTGGCAGCCCGGCCATGGGCGCGTACTGGTTGTGCCCCGCGCGCAGGTGATGACTGACCCGGTCGAGCAGCCCCGCGGGCGCGGCGAAGTCCGGGAAGCCCTGGGACAGGTTGATCGCGCCATGCTCCGCCGCCAGCTGGGACATGACGGTGAAGATGGTCGTACCGACGTCAGGCAGCTTGCTGGCAATGGCGAGGGAGGGGGGCGGCATCGATCCTGTGACGGGAAATTGGCGTTTTGTTTGACTTCAGTCGCGCTCGACACCGATCATAGCGCCAACTCTCCCGGGGCACCTGATCCAGACGCATGAATGCCAGTGTTGAAGCGATTAACCCCGCACCTGCCCCCGCCACCCCTGCCTATTTCCCGACGGGCCACAGCACCCGCATGACCAACGTCCGCCGGCTCATCGAGCAGGTGGCAGCCTTCAACACCAGCGTCCTCATCACCGGGGAGTCGGGGACCGGGAAGGAATGGGCGGCCCGCCATGTGCACGGCCAGTCCCCCCGTGCCGTCAAGGCCTTCGTCCCCGTGAACTGCGGGGCGATCCCCGCCGAGCTGCTGGAAAGCGAATTGTTCGGCCACGAAAAGGGCGCCTTTACCGGCGCCATCTCCACCCGCATCGGCCGGTTCGAGGCCGCGGAGGGTGGCACGCTGTTTCTCGACGAGATCGGCGACATGAGCCTGCCCATGCAGGTCAAGCTGCTCCGCGTGCTTCAGGAGCGGATCTACGAGCGGGTGGGCAGCAACCGGCCGCGGCCCTGCGATGTGCGGATCATTGCGGCGACCCATCGCAACCTGGAGGCGGCGATCCGGGACGGGAGTTTCCGCGAGGATCTCTACTACCGACTGAACGTCTTTCCCATCGAGCTGCCGCCGCTGCGGGAGCGCCTTGAGGACCTTGCGGACCTGATTGGCAACATCCTTGAGAGGTGCCGGGCCGCCGGCCTGTCGCCGGTGCACATGGCCCCGGGCGCAGTCCGGATCCTCAAACACTATGGCTGGCCAGGCAATCTCCGGGAGCTGGCCAATCTGCTCGAACGCCTGTGCGTGCTCTATCCGGACAGCCCCGTCGACATTCCCCAGCTGCCCACGCGCTATACAGCTGCCGCGCCCTTGCGGGAAACCGATCGCCAGGAAGTCGCAGCCACACGGGCTTCGGGACCCCAGCCCCAGGATATCGAGTTCCCCGCCGACGGACTGCCGCTGAAGGACTACCTCGAGAAGATCGAAGTGTCCCTCATCCGCCGGGCCCTGCACGACGCCGATGGCGTCATCGCCCACGCTGCCGAAAAGCTGCAGGTCCGCCGCACGACGCTCGCCGAGAAGATGAAGCGCTACGGCATCTAGCGAAAAATGGGGACATGCCTAATTTCCCCGGCCCCAGAGGGGCCGGGGAAATTAGGCATGTCCCCATTTGTCCCTACGGCATCTAGGCGGCCTTGATCGTTTCGTAGCAGGTATACCGATCCTTGCCGTTGTTCTTGGAGTGATACAGGGCAGCATCTGCCGCCGCCAGCAAGGCCTTCGGGCTGTCGAACTTGTGTTGCGAGTCGTACGTCACGATGCCGAGTGATAGCGTGATCCCGACACTCCTGCCATCCGCCGTCTGGGCCTTCGATGTGCGGGCCGCCTCGCAGACCCGCTTGCCCACCCGATTTGCCTCCTTGGTATCCCGACCGGGCAGCAGCAGCACGAACTCGTCACCGCCGTAGCGGGCGACGATGTCTGATTCCCGGAGCGTATCCCGCAACAGCTCTGCAACAGTCAGCAGGATGGCGTCTCCAGCCTGGTGGCCAAACCCGTCATTCACCTGCTTGAACTTGTCCAGATCCACGAAGACCACGGACAGGGGCCAGGCGTGCTTCAAGGCCGTCTCGAACTCCCGGGCCAGAGATTCCTCAAAGTAGCGACGGTTATGCGCATTGGTCAGGGGATCCCGGATGTTCTCAACCTTGAGTTCGCTGTTCTCTTCCTCGAGCTGCTTCTTCGTGCCCTTCAGGTCAATGTTCTCTTTAAGCGTGTACAGGTTGCGGACCATCAGCGCTTCCCGGGCCGCCTCAATGATGTCCTGGAGCTGGGCTGAATCGTAGAGCTCCATCTGGAACAGTTCTTCCGCGACCGGCAACTGGTCCTTGATGAGGTCGAACATCTCGCCGAGACGCTGGGGCTGGATATTCAGGAACTTCTGGGCCTGCTGCCCCACGCGGCGGAGGGCCGCATCGTTGCGCGCACCGAGCCAGACGTCACTGAGTTCGCCGGACAGGGCGACGACCCGTACGAAGGTCTTCTCGTCACCCCCCACGCCGGCCCCGCTGGGGTCGTGGCTGTGCTGAACCGCCTGCACCAGTCCCGCCGGCATGTTCCAGATGCCGAGCAGTGCCGAGCCAATCGAGCGGTGATCAGTGCCGATGCAGTTCTGCTCGTGCTGGCAGATGCGGGAGTGTTCAATCTTGAAGGGGGAGATACCCTCGTAGACCTCGGGCCAGAGCTTGTCGACCACGAGCATCCCCAGATCCTGGAGGAGGGAAGCAAGAAAGATCTCCTCGGCATCCGGACGCCCCAGTTCGCTGGCCAGGAGCTTGCCCCAGGCGGCCGAAAGTATCGTGCGACGCCAGTAGGCCTGGAAGTTGAAGCCGCCCGTCGACACCTTCTTCAGCGCCGTTACCAGCGTGAAGCTGAGCGCCAGGGTCAGCGTGGCATTCAGGCCCAGAGTAATCAGGGCCTGGCGGAGGTTGGTGCTTTGCCGCCGGCGCGCATACATGGCGGAGTTGGCGATGCGCATGACCTTCGCGGCGATCGCAGGATCGGCGCTGACGGCCTCCGCAACCGTGCCCAGATCGATCTCCGGATTCTGGGCGAGCTGGAGTACCCGCATCGCTACGGGCGGCGGGGTAGGAAAACTGGTGCAGGTCCGCAGGCGCTGCAGGATATGGTCAGGTATCTGGCTCACGGTCGTCGCTCCCACTCGGCTTCTCTCTGGTTGGTTTCGTCAGTATCGCTTCGGTCGGTCAATCAATGCAGTTCCTCGGGCTGACTATTGCCCGGGGGACGGCCGTAAAGGCTCTGGATCAGATGGGCTTCGCCCTGGCTCAGTGCGCAGGTCTCAATGAGCTGGCGAGTGGTTGCCCCATGCCTGGATAGCGCAATGGCCTGGCGCAGACCGTTGCGGGCGTTCCCCCCGGCGACCCCTTCCGGGCGCGAGGTGAGCTGGTCCACCCGCTGCCGTAGCTGGGCTGCCTCCGTGGAGGCGGTGTTAAGCATCCCTTCCGCAAGCGCCACGCGCTGGTTCAGGTCTTCGATCCGGCTGACGAGCGTTGCGGCGGCAGGCTGGCCGCCGCGCCGGCGGGTCAGTGAGAGCAGGGCAAGCAGGCAGGGAACTGCAAGAAGTGCCGCGGCCACCGACCCGGCGGTTGCGGCGGGCAGGTAGACGCTGTTTAGCAGGTTCGCCGCCGGGGCAAGAACCGTGTTGAGCGTCACGGAAAGCAGGTTGTCCAGTGCAGGCATGGTCATTCCCCTCAGGCGAGTTCGTCGATGATGTGGGTCCGGCCATCCGGGTCCTGCCCGGGTGGCGGTTTCTGGTCCTTTTTTGCTGGCGGTTGCTTCCGGTTCTCCCGCTGGCGCCGCTGGTCCTCGGGCCGTCGCACCCAGTTGCCGGGGATGACAGGCGTGACATGGTCTACGGGCTTCATCCGGTGACCTCCGCGGCGCTGCTGGTATCCGGCGCCGGTGCGGCGCTGGCGGGAATCCGGACGGCGGCCGGAGCGGCGACGCCGGCGGGCTGTGGGTCCGTCGCTGCCGGTGGTGCGCCCAGAATGACTATCGCCACGCGGCGGTTCCGGTTGCGGCCCTCGACTGAGTCGTTGCCGGCCAGCGGCTGGTTCTCGCCCATGCCGGCGACGACCATGCGCGTCGGTGCGATGCCACGTTCCTCGAACAGGCGGACGATGCGAGCGGCCCGGGCCCCCGACAGTTCCCAGTTGGAGGGGAACTGGGCCGTCTTGATGGGCCGGTTGTCCGTGTGCCCCTCGATGCGGATGGGATAGGGGCGTTCCGCCAGGATTCCTGCAAGGCGCTCGAGAATCGTCACCGCTGCTGTGCCGATCTCGGCACTGCCACTCGGGAAGAGGATGTCAGTCTTGATCTCGACTTCAACCCATGACGGAGCGCGCTCCACCCGGATCATGTCCTGGTCGATCAGCACCTGCATGGCAGTCTGCAAGTCGCCCGTCATCTGACGAAGCTGGTTCTGCAGCGCATCTTCCTCGCCCGCCAGGCCTGCTGACGGGGTCTCTGTTTTGGTCTTGTCGGGGAACTGGATGGCCTGTTTGGGCTTGACGCCCGACACAGTGTCATCCCCCTTGGCTTTGGCGGCCTTGTCCCCGATCGGCACGGGCTCCATGGTGCGGGGAGTGCCGGCGAATGCGGCTGAGAGTGAGTCGGATGCCACCCGATACTTGCCTTCGTTCATCGACGAGACGGCATACATAACCACGAAGAACGCGAGCAGCAACGTCACGAGGTCGCCATACGGGATAGCCCAGGCCTCGTGATTGACGTGATCTTCATGCTCGTGCTTGCGCGACATAGCGATAATTCCGGGCCTCAGCCCATGAAACCCTTCAGCTTGGTTTCGAGATTCCGGGGGTTTTCGCCTTCGGCAATCGCGATGATGCCAATGATGATCATTTCCTTGGCGTGGGTCTGCTTCTTGATGATGTCCTTGAGCTTGTTGGCGATCGGCAGGAAGAACAGATTGGCGAGACCAATGCCGTAGATCGTGGCGGTGAAGGCCGCTGCAATACCGGGACCCAGCTTGCTCGGGTCTGCGAGGTTCTTCATGACGGCGATCAGACCCAGCACGGCGCCGATGATGCCCAAGGTTGGCGCGTAGATGCCCAAGCCCTCAAAGACCTTGGCACTTGCCGTCTCCGACTTTTCCTTGGCCTCGAGCTCGGCTTCGAGCGCCTCGCGAATCTTCTCGGGTTCAGTGCCATCCACGAGCATCTGGAGCGCCTTTCGTGCGAACGGGTCCGGCTCAGTCTCGAGCGCCGGCTCCAGACCCAGCAAGCCTTGCTTCCGGGCGGTTTCACTCCACTCCACCATCTTTGCGATCAGCTTCTCCGTATCTTCCATCGGTGGCTTGAAGATCCAGGGGACGATTTTCCACGCCCGCATGAAGGTGGCCTTCGGCGTCTGGATCAGAATCGAAGCGAAGGTGCCGAGGAAGACGATGGTGAAGGCGGCGCCATTGATCAGCGACCCGACCCCGGCACCCTTGAGGATGCTCCCCAGGATGATGGCGAAGAACGCGAGGACAAAGCCTGAAACGCTCAGTATGTCCATGGGCCCGCCAGGCGATGAAACTTCTGTTGAGGTTTGCGGGGCATCACGAGATTGACGTAGCCGTGCGACCAACTGACGCGGCCGTCCTGCCCTCGATGGCATCCCGGATCCCGGCGCGCACACGCACCAGCGCCTGGCCATGGATCTGGCAGACGCGGGACTCCGAAACCCCGAGTACCTCGCCGATTTCCTTCAGGTTAAGCTCCTCTTCGTAGTACAGGGACATCACCAGCGCCTCGCGTTCCGGCAGGGCACGGATGGCCTCAGCGAGACTCGCTCGAAATTCATCTGCCTCAAGTTCTGCCAGGGGCTCGGTGTCCGGGTCCTGGATCTGGTGCACCGGCATCTCGCCGTCTTCGCCTTCCTGGTCCAGGCTGAAAAGCCGGTGGGCAGCCGCCGAGGTTACGAGCTGAAAGTACTCCTCGAGAGTCACACCCATCTCGGCCGCGATCTCCCGCGCTTCTCCCGGCTTGCCAGTTCGGTTTTCCACTGCCTGTATCGCCGCTGTCAGTTCCCGTTGCCTGCGATAGACCGAGCGAGGTGTCCAGTCGGTGTTCCGGACCTCGTCGAGCATCGCACCCCGCACACGGATACCCGCGTACGTCTCAAAGCTGGCACCTTTAGTCGGCGAGTACTGGCGCGCAGCGTCCAGCAAAGCAATCAGTCCCACCTGGATCAGATCGTCCTGATCCACGCTGTCCGGCAGCCGCCCGCGCAGATGATTCGCAATCCGCTTGACCAGCGGTGCGTACTCCTGCACCAGCACGTCGGGCGACTGCCCGGCAGCTGTGGCATAGCGGCTTGCGGGGTTCATGCCGTTGCCTGCTCCCCGCCTCTGGTCCGGAGCAGCCGCTCGACAAAAAACTCGATGTTGCCGCGCGCTGCCCGGGGGCCCTCCCAGTTATCGGCACGCTGGGCCAGTTTCTTGAGCGCCCCCGCTGCCAGGCTGGATGGGAACGCCGTCACAAATGGGGACTGCAGCTGGACGGCCCGCCAGACGCGGTCGTCATAGGGCACACTTCCGGCGTGATCCAGGGTGACCTGCAGGAAGCGCTCTGACACCCGCAGGAGCTTCTCGAACAGGCTGCGGCCGTCCCCGCCCTGGTGGGTCATGTTGGTGATGATGCGGAACCGGGTCACCTGGTGCTGGGTGCTCAGGACCTTGATCAGGGCATAGGCGTCCGTGATGGAGGTTGGCTCGTCACAGACCACGACCAGGACTTCGTTGGCGGCCGCGCAGAAGCGCAGGACGCCGTCGGAAATGCCCGCCGCGGTGTCCACGATCAGGGCATCCAGGTCTTCGTTGAGTTCGCTGAAGGCATGAATGATGCCGGCGTGCTGGGCCGGACTCAGGCTGGCCATCTCGGCGAGGCCCGAGGCGCCCGGGATCACCCGCACCCCAGCTGGGCCACTGACGATCACGTCCTGCAGGCGGCGTTCGCCTTTCACGACGTCCGCCAGCGAGTGAGCCGGCTGCAGTCCCAGCAGGACGTCGACGTTGGCGAGACCAAGGTCGGCATCCAGCAGCATTACGCGGCGGCCAAGCATGCACATCGCGATGGCGAGATTCGCCGAGATGTTGGTCTTGCCGACCCCACCTTTGCCGCCTGTGACGGTAATGACCTTCACGGGCTTGGGGTTCCGCAGTCGCCGGAGGCCCTCGGCCTGATCCGTGACGTGCTGGCCTTCAGGCGTAAGCATGGGTCGCAACCTCCGAGAAGGACTGGGCCAGGGTGTCGGCATTGATCGTGCGGTTATCGAGCCGCATTAGTTCGACGGCCATCTTTGCCAGCCAGGACTGACGGTTGTGCATCAGGTGTAGATCCTCGGGAACGCGCTGGCCGTTGGCCACGTAGGCCAGGGGTAGTCCGCTCCGGATAAGGACCGAGAGGGCGCCCCCAAGCGACGTGGCCTCGTCGGTCTTGGTCAGGATGCACCCCGCCGGTTGGGCCGTCCGGAACACGTCCACAATTTCCTGCATTGTTGCGGACGCGGCAGTGGCAGGCAGGGCGAGGAGGGTGGCTATCCCCGCGTTGGCCGTCCGCAGGCGGGCCAGTTGTTCCGGGAGTCGCGGGTCGCGCTGGCTCATTCCGGCGGTGTCGACCAGGATCAGCTTGCGGCCCTCAAGTCCTGCCAGTGTCTCGGTGAGGCCCTGGGTGTCCGCAGCGGAAGTCACGCTGACGCCCATGATCTGGCCAAAGGTTTCCAGCTGTTCCCGCGCGGCAACCCGGAAAGTGTCCGTAGTGACGAGTCCAACCGCCTCGGCGCCGTACTGCTGCGCCGCCCGGGCTGCCAGTTTCGCAATCGAGGTGGTCTTGCCGACGCCGGTGGGCCCGATCACGGCATACACGCCGCCGTCGGCCACCACGTCGCAGGGGGCTACTGGCAGCTGTTCGACGAGGGTGCGCAGGCCGGCAAGCCAGCCGCCCACCGGGTGCTCGACGGCAGCGCGCGTGGCGAGTTGCCGCGCAATGTCGGCATCCAGTCCCAGCCGGCTGAAGTTCTGGAGTAACAGCGCGACGGCGGGAGACTGGCGCGACTGCTCGTCCCAGAGTAGCCGGCCCAGCTGCGCTTCCAGCAGGGAGCGGATGGAGCGCATCTCCTCCCGCATCTGGTCGAGCTCGCTGGCGGTCGCCGCCGTCGGTGCCCGGGGCGGCTGGTACCAGCCGCCGTTGTCGTTCGTGCCCTGGTCGATGCGGACTGCCGGACCGTCGTCCACCTCCACGTCCCCGGCGTAGCGCTGGGCATAGCGGCGTCCAACGTCAACCGGGGCGGTTGCGCTGCCCGTCAGCGTGGTGCCGGCCCCATCGACGGCGGCCGAGATCTCGACGCCGGTGGCGTGGCGCGAGGTTTCCAGAATCACGGCCTCCGCGCCCAGCGCCTCGCGCACCTGGCGCATGGCGTCCCGCATGTCTGTCCCCGTAAACCGTCTGATCTTCATCGTTCTCTCTCCTGGCCTCAGGTGCCAATCGCCGCGATGAGCCGCACGCGTTTGCTATCCGGCACTTCGTTGTAGGCCAGCACCCGAAGCGTGGGCACTGCAAAGCGCAAAAACTTGGCCAGCCAGGGCCGGAGCGTTGGCGCGACCAGCAGCACCGCCGGCTGGCCGGCAAGTTCCTGACGGTGGGCCGTCTCCGCCAGCTGGCTTTGCAGCCGTTCTGCCAGGGTTGGCTCGATTCCGGCCGTCGCGGCGCCCCCCTTGAGAGTTTCTTGCAAGATCTGTTCCAGCCGGGGGTCCAGGGTGATCACGGGCAGCTCGTCGCTACCGCCGCTGACCCGCTGGACGATGGTCCGGCCCAGGGCCACCCGGACGGCGCTGGTCAGGGCCTCCGGGTCCTGGCTCGACCGGCCGTGTTCGGCCAGCGTCTGGCAGATGGCGCGCATGTTGTTGACGGGGATCTGCTCCCGGAGCAGCTCCTGGAGGACCCTCACGACCACCGAGAGGGGCAGGGTCTTGGGCACCAGTTCTTCAATGAGCTTGGGGGTCTGCTTGGCCAGGCGGTCCAGCAGTTCCTGGGCTTCCTGGTGGCCGAAGATCTCGTGGGCGTTTTCGTGGAGCACTTTGGACAGGTGGGTGGCGATGACCGTCGGCACGTCCACCACGGTGTAGCCCCGGGCCTGCGCCTCTTCCCGCTGGCCCGGTTCGATCCAGACGGCTTCCAGCCCGTAGGCGGGATCCCGCGTCGGCACGCCGTTGATCCGCTGCTCGATATGGCCCGGGTTGATGGCGAGCTCCCGGTCCAGCTGCACCTCGCCGGAGCCGATCGCCGAGCCCATCACGGACAGCCGGTAACCGCTGGCGGGCAGGTCCAGGTCATCCCGGATGCGGACGGGCGACACGAGGAAGCCCAGTTCGTCGGACAGGCGCTTGCGCACGCCCTTGATCCGGCGCATCAGCTCGCCGTCCTGCTGGCGGTCCACCAGGGGAATCAGCCGGTACCCCACGTCCAGAGCGATCGCGTCGGTTTCACCGACATCGGTCCAGGAGAGATCACGGCTGGCTTCGGTGTCGACCAGGTCCGGGGCCGCCAGGTTGTCAGTCACCGTGGCCACGGCAGCCTTGCGCCGCTCGATCAGCCAGGCACCGCCCGCGCAGGCACCTGCCATCAGCAGGAATGCCACGTTGGGCATGCCGGGCACGATGCCGAGGAGGCCGAGCAGGATCGCGACGACGCGCAGCACACGCTTGTCACCCAGCAACTGCGAGAAGAGCTGACTCCCCATGTCCTCGGAGCGGGACATGCGCGTGACAAGGATGGCGACGGCGATGGCCAGGAGCAGTGATGGAATCTGGGCTACCAGGCCGTCGCCGATCGTGAGCAGCGCATAGGTTTCGGCTGCCTTGCCCACCTCCATGTCATGCTGGAAGACGCCGATCAGCATGCCGCCGATCAGGTTGACGAAGAGGATGAGGAGACCGGCAATGGCGTCGCCGCGCACAAACTTGCTGGCGCCATCCATGGAACCGTAAAAGTCCGCCTCCATGCGCACTTCGGTGCGGCGCGTGACGGCTTCCGCCTGGGTGATGATCCCGGCGTTCAGGTCGGCGTCGATGGCCATCTGCTTGCCCGGCATGGAATCCAGGGTGAACCGCGCGCTGACTTCCGAAACGCGGCCGGCACCCTTCGTCACCACCACGAAGTTGACGATGATGAGAATGGCGAAGACCACGATGCCGACGGCATAGTTGCCGCCGATCACGAAGTTGCCGAAGGCCTCGATCACCTTGCCGGCGGCATCCGGGCCGGTGTGACCATGCAGCAGCACCACCCGGGTTGAAGCGACGTTCAGCGCCAGCCTGAGCAGCGTGGCCAGCAGCAACACGGTGGGGAACGCAGCGAGGTCCAGCGGCCGCATCACGTACACGACCGCCAGGATCACGATCAGCGAGATGCAGATGTTGAAAGTGAACAGCGCATCCAGCACCAGCGGCGGCATCGGCAGCACGATCATGGCCAGCATGGCCAGGACGACCAGGGGGAGGCCTATGGCCAGCATCGCAGTGCTGCGTACCGAGCTGAGCCAGGTAGAGGTTTGAGTGGCCATCGTTCAGGTTCCTAGCGACGCCGGCGCCGCTGCTGCGGTCCGCTGGCCAGTTTCTCGTCCACTTCAACCGTGGGCCGGTCGGGCCACGGGCCGCCGCGCTCACGCACGACCTTCAGCCGGTACACGTAGGTCAGGACCTGGGCCACGGCCAGGTAGAGTTGGGACGGGACTTCCTGACCCAGATCCGTAGTCCAGTAGAGCGCCCGGGCGAGCAGCGGTGATTCAAAGAGGGTGACCTTGTTCTCCGTGGCGATTTCCCGGATACGGGCGGCGGTCAGGTCTGCACCCTTCGCAAGGAGCACCGGCGCGCGCATGCGGCTGTCGTCGTAGCGGAGGGCCACGGCGAAGTGGGTCGGGTTGGTGATAACCACATCGGCCTTCGGTACGCTTTCCAGCATCCGCCGGCGGGCAACTTCCTGCTGCAGTTGCCGGATGCGACTGCGCACCTCGGGGCTGCCCTCGGACTCCTTCTGCTCGTCCTCGATCTCCTTGCGGGTCATCCGCATCTGGCGGGCGTGGGACCACAACTGGTAGGGCGCATCCAGCGCGGCAATCAGCAGCAGGGCCCCGCTGGAGATCGCGAAGGTCAGCAGGGTCAGGGACATGGAGCTGCCCAGGGCCTCCATAAGTGGCTGATCGCTGAGGCCAAGGAGCTGGTCCATCGTGCCCATGAGCAGGGCCACGGTCGCGCCCACGATGAAGCCGGCCTTCGCGAGGGCCTTCAGTACCTCGACCACGCTGTTCAGGCTGAAGATCCGGCCGAGTCCGGCCACCGGGTCGAGGCGCTCGAACTTGAAGGCCATCGGGGTGGACGTGAAGACAAAGCCACCGACTGCGATAGTCCCGACGAAGGCCGCGACGATCAGCGCGACGAACAGTGGAGTGCAGGCATCCAGTGCGGCAAACATCGCTTGCGTCAGCGCCCGCGACATGTAGCCGGGATCGTCCAGGGCCCGCGGGTCGAAGCTGAGGGCCTGCCGCATCATCTCCCGCATGCCGGCGCCAAGCTGGTCGCCATTGGAGTAGAGCACCAGAGCGCCCGTCATCAGCACGGACCCCATGCCGAGTTCATGCGAGCGGGGAATCTGGCCCTTGCGGCGTGCGTCGTCCAGGCGCTTGGGTGTGGCCGGCTCAGTGCGGTCTTCCTGTGGGGTTTTCTCCATGGCCGCCTAGCTCCCCAGCATTCGCGTGAGCAGGTCAAAGGCCTCGTTCATCTGGGCCTGCCAGACCGGACCCTGGGTGCGGATGGAGAGAATAAGAATGAAAAGTCCGAGCAGGATGGTGATCGGAAAACCCACGGCGAACAGATTGAGGGTTGGCGCTGCCCGGCTGATCACCCCAAAGGCGACGTTGACCATCAGGATGGCGATGACTGACGGCAGGGCCAGTTGCACGGCGCCCGCGAACATTGCCGAGCCGAAGTCGACGATCACCCGCGCATCGCCCGGACTAAGCCCTCCGGACGCAATGGGCACGGCGGCATAGCTTCGGGCCAGCAGGGCTATCAGCGTCAGGTGCGCGTCGGTGGCCAGCAGAACCAGGGAAGCCACGATGATGTAGAAGCGCCCGAGCAGGGGCATGCCGCCGCTCTGGGGGTCCACGACGGTCGCAAAGGAAAGCCCCATGCCGATGGAGATCATCTGGCCCGCCAGCAAGGCAGCTTCCGTGGCCAGGCGCAGCACGAAGCCAATGCCGAGCCCGACGATCAGTTCCTGCATGATCGCCGTCAGTCCGGCACCGCTCAGGGGCTGGAGGTCTGGTGGTGGTCCTGCCGAAGGCACCAGAGCCACGGAAAGAACCAGCGCGATGGCCAGGCGCATGGGTCGGGGAACGAACACGGCGCCCAGCAGCGGGGCGAGCATGACGACGCCGCCGACCCGCAGCACTGTCCAGAGGATCGCGAACAGGATGTCCGCCAGCTGCGCCGTGGTGTCCATCGGCGGCTCAGCCCAGCATGCCCGGGATATTGGTAAACAGGGTCCGGGTGTAACCGGTGATCAGCTGAAGCATCCAGGGGCCTGTGATCAGCAGCGTCACCACCAGGGCAAGCAGTTTGGGAATGAAGGACAGCGTCATCTCATTGATCTGCGTGGCAGCCTGAAGGACGCCGACCAGCACACCGCTGATCAGGGTGACGAGCAGGAGCGGAGCCGCCAGCAGAGCCGTGAGGGTGAGTGACTCGCTCGCAATGGTGAGTACGGTTTCCGGGGTCATCGGGCCAGCCTCAGTTGTGGGGCGCGAAACTGGAGGCGAGGGTGCCCACGATCAGGCCCCACCCATCCACCAGAACGAACAACATGATCTTGAATGGCAGCGCGATGAGCATCGGCGACAGCATCATCATGCCCATGGACATGAGGACGCTGGAGACGACCAGATCGATTACCAGGAATGGAATGAAGGTGAGAAAGCCGATCTGGAAAGCCGTCTTCAGTTCGCTGGTGAGGAAGCTCGGCAGCAGGACCGACAGCGGCACGTCTTCCGGCTTCTCGAAGCCTTCCTTGCCGGAGAGGGTCGCAAACAGGGCCAGGTCGGGCTCGCGGGTCTGGCTCAGCATGAATTCCCGCATCGGTCCAAGGGCCTTCTCGGCGGCCACGGGCATTTCGATGGTGCCGGCGAGGTAGGGCTGCAGCGCGTCCTCGTTCACGCGGTCCAGCACGGGAGCCATGATGAAGTAGGTCAGAAACAGGGCGAGACCAACGAGGACCTGGTTGGGCGGCGTCTGGGGCATGCCGATGGCCTGGCGCAAAATGGCCAGCACGATCACGATGCGGGTGAAGGAGGTGGCGGCCAGCAGCAGCGAGGGCAGCAGCGTGAGTGCCGTCATCAGCATCAGGATCTGCATGCTCACCGACCAGGTCTTGCCGCCGTCCGGGTTATCCACGAGGGACAGCGCCGGAATGACGGGGGCTGCCGCCTGGGCGATGGCGGGGGCGAGTGCCAGCAGGATGAGGACGCTGCTGCGGGCAAGGGCGGCGCTTCGAGGGCTCATGGGTTGCGGTCCATATAGTTGGCGAATTCCGGTGTGGTGCCGCGCGCGGGCGGCTGGTTCAGAACGTGCAGGGTGCGCATTCCCGAAGGGCTGACGCCGACCAGCACCTGGTCGCCGCCGACGCGGATGAGGACGACCCGTTCCCGGGCGCCCAGCGACACGCCGCTGACCACTTCAATCAGTCCACCCTGCAGGCCTGCGCCAACGCGAAACCGCCGCGAGACCCAGGCCGTGGCGCCGAGGAGGGCCAGAACGACCGCGAGGCCAAGCACCATGCGAATGGCAGCCGACGTGAGATCGCTCGTCGGGAGCCCGCCGGTGGCCAGGCTCTTCTGCGTGCCGTCGGCCAGCGCCGGGGTGGTCAGGAGCAGGAGGACCAGAAGTCTGTGGAACTGCATGGCGGGTTTCAGCTCTGGCTGCTGGCGCGCTTGGTGGGTGCCAGGACGTCGGTCAGGCGGATACCAAATTTGTCGTTGATGATCACGATCTCGCCGTGGGCCACCAGCGCGCCGTTGACCAGAACGTCCAGCGGCTCCCCGGCATTCCGGTCGAGTTCCACGACGGAGCCCTGGGATAGACGCAGCAGCTTGCCGACGCTCATCTGGGCCCGCCCGACCTCCAGTGACAGCGTCACCGGTACGTCGAGGATGACTTCGATGTTTGGCCGGACGTCCGCACCACCCGCAGTCCCGGGGGTGTCCAGTGCTTCGAGCGCCGGTGCCTGAAACGGCTGGGCCTTGCCCGCCGTGACGGCACCGCCCTCAGTTGCTTTCGCCTCGTCCATATTTCTCTCCTACCGTGATTCGATTGGCGGGCTTAGTGATCCGCACCGCATTACGTCCCTGGAATGCGCCGAACGTGCCTTCAACCAGCGGGGTGTCACCCGCGTAGAGGAGCACCGCCGGCAGCAGGTCAGTCGGGATGATGTCGCCGGGCCTGGCATTGACCAGATCCCTGAGGGTGATTTCGGTCCGGGCCACTACGGCCCGGAGCGACACGCTGGCGTCCTGGACGTCGGCTCGCAGGCGCGAGCTCCAGCGCCGGGAATCTGCTTCAATCTGGTCCTGCTGACCCGCATCCCGCAGGTGCCTTACCGGCTCCACGACGACTTCGGGCAGTACGACGTCAAAGTGGAATTCCCGGCCGCCCAGCAGGAGATCGAAACCCGTCACGCACACGGGGTCCGACCCTGCGGCGACGGCCGCGAAGATCGGGTTGATCTCGGAGGCCCCCAGCTGAAAGTCGACGACGGCGAAAGGCTTCCATGCCTCGCGCAGGTCCTGGAGGATCGCGGCGACGAACTTGCGGACCAGTCGGACTTCCATCGGCGTGAATTCAGACTCACCCTCCGCGCGCCGTCCCTTGCCATCGCCACCGAAGAAGATGTCTACCAGCGTAAAGACGAAGGCGGCATCCAGCGTGATGACGCCTTTCGTGTTCTGGCCGCGGATTTCGAGCACGTTCAGGCTCGTCGGAACCGGCAGGCGCCGGGCATAAAGACCCCAGCGTTCGTCCCGCCAGGCTCGGGGAGAGACGTCCACTGACTGGCGGAAGAAGCGCCTCGCAGTGATCTTGAGGAGGCTGCTCATGCGCTCGGAAATCGACTCCAGGGCCGGCGCCTTGTCGGCAGCAATGCGCTCCCAGTGATCCGCATGCAGGTCGACGACCTGTCCCTCGGGCGAGCGGCCCTGCGGGTCGCCCCCGACGGACCGGGCGTTCAGCGCCTGGGACTCATCCTCCGACAGGATTTGGCTGGTGCTCATCGGGATGCCCTGGAGTGCATGGGAAGGGGTGGTGCTTACTGGACAACAAAGCTGGTGAAGTAGAGGTCCTCGACCTTTCCGGAGTGTTCTTCCCCGTCCGGATTTGCCGCCAGGATTTTCTGGACCTCGACGAGAGCCTGCTGGCGGAGCTTTTCCTTCTCTTCCCGGTTGGTGAGGGCGGGAACCGCCTGGCCGCCGAAGAGCATCAGCAGGTTGTTGCGAATAACAGGCATGTGGTTCTTCAGGTTGGTGACGACATGTTCATCCCGGGACATGAGTTCCACGGTGACCTGGAGGAAGCGGATGGCTCCCTTGTCCTCGATGCTGGCGACCAGAGGCGGATCCATGGGCAGGTAGAGCGGCGGGCCCTTCGGCTCCTCGGCCGCCTTGGGATCCGCGCCGGGTTTCTCGGCAACCACGACGGGGGCCGGGCAATTGGGGGTCATTGAATTGAGCAGCTTGCAGCCCAGAATCGGGGCCGCGAGTTGCGTGACGAGTAGCATCAGGAACAAGCCGATGACGGCGCCAACGGCCTTCAGCAGGCTGCGGCTCTTGACGGCGACAGCGGCGGCCGGGGCAGCCTCACCGGCGCCAGCGATCTCTTCAGTAGCCATAATTGTCTGTCCGCGAATGTCCCGAAGACCTCAAAGCAAGAGACGTGCCAGTGCGGCAGACCCTAAAAAAAACCGAGTAATCAATAGCCTATACGAGGCTCCTGGCCGCCCTGGTCTTGGGTGCCAATATCCCGGCGGGGCGACGCGGCGCACAGCCAAGCCCTTGGCGGCGCGGGCCCCAAGGCCGTGGCGGGGCGGTGGGCGCCTTGCCCAAACCCTTGTAGGATTAATCGTAACGCGTTACGCTGATCCGATGACCAAGCCCCGCAAGCTCGGCAGACCAACTACAGGCCGGGCCCTCACAGCCGCCGAGCGTATGCGCCGTTACCGGGCGCGTCGCAAGGCCGCTGGTCTGCGCCCCGTTACTGAATGGGTCGTGCGGGAACCGCTCGCTCAGGTCTATTCCTCGCACCGCCTGCTGGATGCGCGCAGCCTCGCGATGCACGTTCTCGCGGTCCGCAAGATTGCGCGTGATCCCCTGCTACTTCACCGCGCACGGCAGACGCTGAAGCGCTGGCAGGCGGGCTACCCGGGTCGGGGTCCTGCTGCGCTCGCCGAGTGGGCGCGACTGTTGGCCCGTCCGTGGCCCGAGGTCGCGGCGGTCGCCACCGCCCAGACCGAGGCAGCGACAAGGCTCAGGCAGTCCTCCCCACTGGCTACGTTGCTGACCGCGGCTGAGCGCAAGCGCGTGTATGAAGCGTTCCGAGCTTGAGCACCTGATCCGTGCCGCCGGAGCCGTCTCCGGTGATTCCTGTATCGTCGTCATCGGCAGCCAGTCGGTACTTGGCCAGTTCCCGGACGCTCCGCGCTCGCTTCGAGTCTCGATGGAAGCCGATGTCTTCCCCGCCAATCTGCCGGAGCGCACCGACCTTATTGACGGTTCGATCGGTGAGGGATCCCGATTTCATGAGGAGTTCGGTTATTACGCTCAGGGGGTCGACGAACGCACCGCGACGTTGCCGCGCCGCTGGAAGGCCCGGTTGGTGAGCATAAAGAATCCGAATACGGGTGGCATTGAAGGTTTGTGCCTGGAAGTGCACGACCTCGCAATATCGAAATATGTTGCCGGGCGTCCCAAAGACCTGGTCTTCACGCGGCAGTTGGCGCGACATCGACTCACTCGCAAGCCGGTGCTGCTCGAACGGGCCGCAACAACGACGCTGCCGGCGATTGTCAGGGAACTGGTTCACGGCAGGATCGCGCGGGATTTCGTGGCCCGCATGCAGCGCGGCTAAGCAAATCACGTGCCCCACGATGCGCGAAATTGGTCTTCGAGCCGTCCCTGGAACCGCACGGCCGCTCGCTGCAAGCGCGTGAGTGGGCCGATTGGAGGCGGGGTGGAATACAGGAGAGTTGGCAGCATAGCCACCCAGCCGCTGGTATATTTCCACCATGACCCTGTTTGATCCCATCTTTGTGGCGTTGAAGGCCACGGGCGTGCGTTATGTCGTCGTTGGTGGTCTGGCAGTCAATCTGCATGGCTACCAGCGGTTCACCAAAGACGTTGACCTGGTCATCGACCTGGTGCCGGAGCAGTTGATGAAAGCGCTTCAGGCACTGCATAGTCTGGGCTACAAGCCGGTTGCCCCGGTGAAACTCTCTGACTTTGCTGATCCTTCCATTCGCGATGGCTGGATTCGGGACAAGGGAATGATGGTTTTTCAGCTGTACAGCGATCAGACGCGTCTGAGCATTGATATCTTCGCGCGGTATCCCATGGACTTCGATTTGCTGTGGAGCCAGGGCACGCCGGTAGACCTTCCCGGCGCGTCGTTGCGTATTGCCTCCATCGATCACCTCATCCTGATGAAACGCGCAGCCGGTCGCGCACAGGATCTCATCGACATCGAGAAACTCGAGAAGCTCAAGCAGATTCTGGCCGAGCCGGGGGATGCCCCGACGTGAGCGACAAACATCCGCCAGCAATCGGCAGCTTCGAGGCTACTGAGGACTTCCAGTTGCGCATGGCGCTCAAGTCCACCCACGCCCAGCGCCTGCAGGATCTGCAGGACATGCTGAATTTCAATTTCGAGGCGGAAGCCAGCAACCCCCGCTTGCGGTGGGTGGCTGACCGGCTACGGTGAACAGGCGCCGCTTACGTCAATGGCGGCTTCGCTCCACTTTTGCCTAGAGCTGAACATGGGGGGATTAACCTCGGGCAGATCGTCAGGCACCTGGCACCGCGGGACCTGCCAGCCGGGTCGAGACCGCCGTCGCGGGGGGAAAAAGTTAGGCCCGATGGCCGTGGCGGATCGGATCTCGGGCTGGCAGACTCTGCGCATGGGGTGTTTGAACTTCCTGTTCCCGGTGAGCTTGCCTTCAACATTCTTCCACTTGTCGGCATCGGCAGGTACCTCGCTCCGGACGGCGACTTCCGGCCATGCGGCGCCTAGTTGCCGGTTGAGTGCCGTGAGAGCCTGATTTTTCGCCGGCAAGTCGGCTTCCGCGTAAATGGCTTCCGCGGAACATTCCGGGACGCACCGGCCGTAGTTGATGCATTCTTCAGGATCGATCATGAGCAAGGTCTGACCCTCGTAGAAGAAGTCCGCGGAGCAAAACGCAACGCAGTCCTGGTACGGCAACGGATGCTATTCTCGATCACAATGAAGGTCATGGATGCGTTCCGGACGTGTCAGGTGGTGGCGGGCAGTCGAGGTCTGGCCGGCAGGTCTTGGGGGTCAACAGACGGTTAACGTCCGCGACGTTCCGCCGCAGCGGCTGGCCCGCCGCAGCGGTCGCGACGGACTCAACCGTGTTTACGCGGTCCATTCAGCCAAGTTACGATGTCTTCTCCGCGCCAGGCGCGGATGGCGAGCAGTTGTTACCTGTGTCAAGCAACAGCTGGCCAATACGCCGTCTGCACTTCGCAGCAAGAGAGGATAGCTCATGCCTGCCTCGACAGCCCGCTGGCCCTGGATCGCACCCATCGTCATCTACGCCGTGAGTGCCCTGGAGATGATCATCATGGTCTCGCCGGCGGCGGCGTACTTTTACAGTGTCTACACGCCGCTTTTCCACGGTCTCGAACAAAGCCCGGCAACCGCGTGGCTACCCCAGTTCTTTCTGCCCCACCTCGCCCAGACCCACGTGCCGGTGTTTCGCTGGCTGTCGTTCCTGGGAGCCGGCCTGGCCCTGATCGGGCTTGTTGGTTTCTTCGCCTGCGCCGTGCAGCTCTACTACGGCAAGTTTGTGAAAAAGCAGCTGGTGAAGGGCGGTCTTTACGGCCGCGTTCGCCACCCGCAGTACCTGTGCCTGGCCGTTGCGGGCGGCGGCTTTCTGCTGCTCTGGCCGCGGTTCTTTATTCTCGTGAGCTTTCTCGTGATGCTGGGCCTGTACTACATCCTCGCCCGCCACGAAGAAGAACTGATCCGGCAGCGCTATGGCAGCGCAACTGAGGAATACCTGGCGAGCGTGCCGATGTTCAATCCATTTCGCGGCCTGCGACAGGCCGGGCGGTGGCAGCCGGTCCGGCGCAGCCGCGCATTCTTCACGTGGGTCGCTGTGTCGGCCGTGACGCTGGGCGTTGCCTTCCTCCTGCGCGGTATCGCCGTCGACCAGCTGTACGTGGTCCGGTCAGAGGTGCGAGACGTGACGACGCTGGCGCTGAAGGCGCGGTCGAACGAGGCGATTGACGCAGTGACAAAGGCCGCTTTGGCGGAGCAGCAGCCCGACGGTTCGCTCTTCATCCAGATCGCGAGTGGCTCATCTAATCTCAAGCACCTGCTGATCGATCTCGGCATGCGCGAGGAGCTGATGGACAGTATCGAATCGGGCGACCCGGCTGATTTCGCCGTGGTGTCGCGGGTGACGGCACGGAACCCGGACGCGAAGGGACGGCCCGACCCGCTGGCCTTCGGCACCGATCTGGAGCCGCTGTACTACGCCCGGGTGACCGACGGCGCGGGCGGTGTTGTCACGAGCAAGCTTTCGCCGTCGCAATTCCACCCGGGGTTCTCCCGCATCCGGTTCTAGCGGTACACAGACCCTCGCCGCCCTGGCGCCGAGACCTGCAGCGGTGCGGGGTCACGGCGGTCAGCTCAGGGACCGCCGCAGGCTGTCCATGTCGATCACACACCGGTAGCGCACGTTACCGCGACGCACCCGCTCGTAGGCCTCGTTGACACCTTGAATGTCGGTCAGCTCGAGGTCACAGACAATGCCGTGCGTGGCGCTGAAATCGAGCATCTCCTGGGTCTCCGGCAACCCGCCGATCCGGTGATCGAACAGGAGCATCCGGGGAAAGCGCTGGGGTGTTGCGTAAGTCTGCTGTAACGCGCGGCGCCTCGAATTCGAGTCGCTTCTGTAACTCGGTGCGCTGGGACTCGGTCAACGGCTCTGCCGAGCTGTGGGTGGCGATGCTGCCCCAGATCTGTTCCACCAACGCCAGCCGCTCCTCAACCGGGAGGCGGTCAATACCAAGGAATTTGATCGAAGCATTCATAGGGCGCGCCTCCGGGGGAAGCGATCTGAATCCAGCAGAGGAGTCACGTTCCAGGTCGTGCGGGCATAACGCCCGAAATAATTCGACCCCTGAGGGAGTGTCAGAAGTTCTGTTTGCAAGGCGGGTTTCAGCCCCACCTGCGGCGCGAAGGTCGGCAGCACCCATTGCCCAAGTCCATCGCCTACCCGACCTGCACGCCCTTCCAGAAGGCGACCCGGCCGCGGATTTCGGCCGCCGCTGCCAGCGGCTCGGGGTAATACCAGGCGGCGTTTTCATTCCGCTCCCCAGCGACGTCAAGCGAGTAGTAGCTCGCCGTGCCCTTCCAGGAACAACGGCTGCTGTGGTCACTGGGGCCGAAGAACTGCCGGTTGATCGCGTCGGCCGGAAAGTAGTGGTTGCCTTCAACGACCACGGTGTCGTCGGATTCCGCCAATAACGCGCCGTTCCAGGTTGCTTTCATTACTCTTCTCCGTCTGGCCTCACGGCGTGAATGCCGATGGTGCCGGCAGCTTGCCAAAGAGCGCGCTGAAACGCGACAGGTCGGCGAAAGTCACCGCGCCCCGCTCGCGATCGCGGCTGAAGCCGCTCCCACAATCGCGGCTGAAGCCGCCCCTGCAAGCGGGCTTTGAGAGGCCCGCTCCCGGCGACGTCACCCCGGATTGAACCGTTTGATGCCAGCCTTCTTCGCCGCTTTCTGCAGGTCAGCGTCCAGGGTGGCCAGCGGCAAGCCAGAGCGCAGCGATAATTCAAGGTAGGACGCATCGTAGGACGACAGCCGGTAGCGCCGCGCCAGTTGCAGGATCTCTGTGAGTGATCGGGGAAAGGTGGCCGCGTCGGGGTGGATCCGGATGCCGGCCAGCATCTCCAGGAATGCTTCGCTCTGCGCTTCGGTGATGAGGCCCTTGCCCTCGCCGCGGGCCAGGACATTGGCCACCTCAAGCCCCCACGTGACCGGGACTTCAGCGACCGTCTCAGGCACTTTCATCGCGTCCAGAACAGCGAGCGCGTAACGTTGGCCAGCCATCTTGCCATCGGCCAGCAACCAGGCCAGGGTCACGGAAGCATCCAGAACCAGTGTCACTCCCGGCCCTCCTCGATGAGCCGGCGGATATTCGCGCGGCCCTTCACCGGGTTGGCCTGAATGAAAGTCCGGAATTTCTCGATCGCCGCCCGCGGGTTGCTCCGGCCAGCGTCCTCGCTGGGCACCAGGTCCGCGATGGGCTCACCACGATTCGTGATGGTGAAGCGCTTCCCGGCCTTCACGGCCCGGAGCAATTCCGGGAGTCTGGTCTTGGCCTCGTAGGCGCCAATTTCGGTTTTCACAATAGCCTCCTTGCCATACCAACTAGTCTACAGACCAGTCTAAAGGGAGGCAACGAACGAAAGTCATGATTTCGGGCCGGATGCGGGCGGTAACCCGTAAGAGCGGCTTCAGCAGTTCTGGTGGAACGCGGCCGCCACGTCCGCCACCGATATGAAGGCGATCCAGCGCGCCCGCCGCGCCTGCCGCGCCTCACCCACCAGCTGCACTAAGATCCGCTGACCGAGGCGCTGATACAGTGTGCAATTGTGAGTACAGCCTCTACATTGCCAACAAGAACTACTCATCCTGGTCCGTGCGGCCCTGGGTCTTGATGAAGACTCTCGGGATACCCTTCGAGGAGCGCCTGAAGGTTCTCAAGGAGGCCTCGAACCGGGAATCCTTTCGCCAGGTCTCCTCCATGGGGCTGGTGCCTTGTCTGCACGACGGGTCGATGGTTGTCCGGGATTCTCTCGGGATTGCCGAGTACCTGGTGGATTGCCACCGGGTGGTGTGGCCAGCGGACAAACTGGCCCGCGACTCGGCCCGGTGTGCGGCGGCGGAGATGCACACCTGCTCTCCAGCGTAACCGGGACCGAATCGGTGCGTTGTGGAATGGAGGTCTGAAAAGCGTTGGTGGACCCTGCATCGTGGGGATCAAAACCTCCTGGTCCGGTCAGTCAACGAGGGTCGCTTAACACCACTTCTGTCGAGAGCAAAAAATGGGGGGATTACCGCGGCAACTCGAGAAGAACGTGGGAGCCGCGCTGCTGAAGTTCAGCACAGCGGAGATGCGGCGGATCGGCTGACCGGACAGCGGGTCGGCTCGGGCCGGCTCGACAGGAACAGGCACAGCCCGGCGAGCCCCGCACCCACCAGCACTGACGCCGTCGTGAAGCCGACG
>ENA-ORBV01001365-ORBV01001365.1-microbial-mat-metagenome-genome-assembly--contig:-NODE-1365-length-54426-cov-12.712801_pt1 | contig 54426 bp, 46 predicted proteins | sample MGYA00237777_ERZ505514 | MGnify/ENA primary metagenome ERZ505514 (study PRJEB26160, sample SAMN06269048) | microbial mat metagenome | isolation source: Oligotrophic lake microbial mat | place... | reverse complement strand
TGGGTTGGCGGGGTAACGCTGCGCCGCGCAGCCGAAAGCTTCTGTGCGCTCGCGCACTGTACCAGTACCGGCACAAAACTGCCCGGAGGGCCGCTCCAACGCTGGGCTCCCGCAAAATTTCCCGTGGATTTTCCCCGGGGACGGACCCGTGGCTAGCCGAACCGGCCGGTGATGTAGTCCTCGGTCTGCTTCTTCTTCGGCTTGACGAAGATCGTGTCGGTCACGTTGTACTCGATCATCTCGCCAAGGTACATGTAGGCCGTGTAGTCGGAGACGCGCGCGGCCTGCTGCATGTTGTGGGTCACGATCACGATCGTGAACTCGTACTTGAGTTCGTGGACCAGCTCCTCGATCTTCGCCGTCGAGATGGGGTCGAGGGCCGAGGTGGGTTCATCCAGCAGGAGGACCTTGGGCTTGACCGCGATCCCGCGCGCGATGCACAGGCGCTGCTGCTGGCCGCCCGACAGGCTCATGCCGCTCTGGCCGAGCTTGTCCTTGGCCTCCTCCCACAGGGCGGCCTTGCGCAGTGCCCACTCGACGCGATCGTTCATATCGCGCAGCGAAAGTTTTTCGTGCAGGCGCACGCCGAAAGCGATGTTGTCGTAGATCGACATCGGGAAGGGCGTCGGCTTCTGGAACACCATGCCGACTTTGGCGCGCAGGTCGTTGAGGTCGACGTCGCGATCCAGCAGGTTCTTGCCGCCGAGCATCAGCTCGCCCTCGGCCCGCTGCTCCGGGTAGAGGTCGTACATGCGGTTGAACGTGCGCAGCAGCGTCGACTTGCCGCACCCGGACGGGCCGATGAAGGCGGTGACCTTGTTGCGCAGGATGTCGAGGTTGATGTCCTTGAGCGCGTGGAACTTGCCGTAGTAGAAATTGAAGTTTCGCGCCGAAATCTCGGTTTCCTTCGACGCCTCCCTGTCCTGGGCCGGCGCGATCGGTGCGTTCATGACTGCTGTGTTTTCCATTGGGGTTCCCACTCGGATCGGGGCGCTTTCAGCGCTGCGGAGACTGATCGCGCAGGAAGTAGCGCGCGGCGACGTTGAGGGCGAGCACGCCCATCGTGATCAGGAAGACGCCCGCCCAGGCGATGCGCTGCCAGTCCTCGAAAGGACTCATTGCGTACTTGAAGATTGTCACCGGCAGGTTGGCCATCGGCTCGTTAAGGCTGACTGACCAGAACTGGTTGGACAGCGCGGTGAAGAGCAGCGGTGCGGTCTCCCCCGCAATGCGGGCGACGGCCAGGAGGATCCCGGTCAGGATGCCGGCCTGGGAGGCGCGCAGCGTCACTTGCGTCACCACCTTCCATTGCTGGGCGCCAAGTGCGAACGCCGCCTCCCGCAGGGTGTTGGGCACCAGCATCAGCATGTTCTCCGTGGTTCGCACGACGACCGGAATCACGATGAGCGCGAGCGCGACCACGCCCGCCCCGCCGGAGAAATTCCCCACTTTCGCCACGTAGATCGCGTAGACGAACAGGCCGATCACGATCGAGGGCGCGGACAGCAGGATGTCGTTGATGAAGCGGGTGGAGTGCCCGAGCCACGACCCCTGGCTGTATTCGGCGAGATACACGCCGGCAAGGATGCCGATCGGGGTGCCGATCAGCGTGGCGAGTCCGCACATGATCACGCTGCCGACGATTGCGTTCGCAAGGCCGCCCGGTGAGCCCGGCGGTGGCGTCATTTTCGTGAACAGGTCCCACGACAAGCCCGAAACGCCAAGCTGCAGTACCGTGAGCAGGATCCAGGCCAGCCAGAACAGGCCGAACGTCATCGCCGCAAGCGACAGTGCGAGCGCGACGTTGTTTACGATCCTGCGTTTTTGTCCGAGTGTCATTGCCCCGTCCTCACGTGCGGCTGCCTTCGCTCACGCGCAAGCGCAGGAGCAGGACCTTGGAAGCGGCGAGCACCAGGAAGGTGATCAGGAAGAGGATCAGGCCCAGCTCCATGAGCGCCGCCGAATGCAGGCCCGCGTCGGCCTCGCCGAACTCGTTGGCCAGCGCCGAGGTGATGCTGTTGCCGGGGCTGAAGAGCGATATGTCGTTGAGGAAGTTGGTGTTGCCGATGACGAAGGTCACCGCCATCGTTTCACCCAGCGCCCGCCCGAGGCCGAGCATGATGCCGCCGGTGACGCCGACCTTGGTGTACGGGAGCACCACGTTCCAGACCACCTCCCAGGTGGTGGAGCCAAGCGCGTACGCCGACTCCTTGAGCATCGGCGGCGTGACCTCGAAGACATCGCGCATCACCGAGGCGACGAACGGAATCACCATGATGGCGAGGATGATGCCCGCGGCCAGGAGGCCGATGCCGAGCGGCGGCCCCTTGAACAGGTTGCCGATGAGCGGCACCTGACCCAGCGTCGAAGCAAGAGCCGGCTGCACGTACTTTGCGAAGATCGGCGCGAACACCAGCAGGCCCCACATGCCGTAGACGATGCTGGGGATCGCAGCCAGCAGCTCGATGGCGGTGCCAAGCGGCCTGCGCAGCCAGCCGGGCGAGAGTTCAGTAAGGAAGAGGGCAATGCCGAAGCTCACCGGCACCGCGATCACAAGCGCAATGATCGAGGTGATCAGCGTGCCGTAGATCGGCACCAGCGCGCCGAACTTCTCCTTGGGCGGGTTCCATTCGCTGGTCCAGATGAAAGCCAAGCCGTACTTCTCGATCGACGGCCACGACGCGTAGATCAGGGAAATGATGATCCCAGCAAGCATCGCCAGCGTGAGCGCTGCGAACAGCTTGGTCAGATTGGCGAACACGAAATCGCCGATCCACTTCTTTTTGCGCGGCTGCTGCATAGGCGCGGGCGCGGGCAGGTCGCGCGCGCTCGTCATTGCCTCCGACCGGAGTTGCATTGCTGGAGCCCGGGATTATATGCGCGGGAGGGTTACTTTCCCGTGCGGATCGGCTTGCCGGACGCGTCCTTCACGTTCGCCGAGAGCGTGGTCGCGATCAGCTTGACGAGGCTATCGGGCAGCGGCACGTAGTCGAGGTCTTCAGCGAGCTTGTCGCCGTTCTGGAACGACCACTCGAAGAACTTCATGACTTCAGCGGCTTGCGCGGGCTTGTCCTGCACCTTGTGCATGAGGATGAACGTGGCGCCCGTGATCGGCCAGCTCGCCTTGCCAGGCTGGTTGGTGAGGATCTCGTAGAAAGCGGACTTGGACCAGTCCGCGCCGGCCGCGGCCGCTTTAAAAGTCTCGTCATCGGGCGCGACATACTGGCCATCGGCGTTTTGCATGTTCGTATGCGAGAGCTTGTTCTGCTTGGCGTACGCATACTCGACGTACCCGATCGCACCGGGAACGCGCTGCACGAATGCCGACACGCCTTCGTTGCCCTTGCCGCCGAGCCCGAGCGGCCACTGCACCGCCGTGCCCTCGCCGACTTTCTGTTTCCATTCGGCGTTCACCTTGGAAAGGTAGTTCGTGAAGATGAACGTGGTGCCCGAGCCGTCGGCGCGGCGCACCACGGCGATATCCTGATTCGGCAGCTTGACGCCGGGGTTGAGGGCCGCGATCGCCTTGTCGTCCCACTTGTTGATCTTGCCCAGGTAGATTTCGGCCAGCACCGTGCCGGTGAGCCGCATATCGCCGGGCTTCACGCCGACGATGTTGACCACGGGCACCACGCCGCCGATCACGGTCGGGAACTGGATCATCCCGCCCTTCTCGAGGTCTTCGGGCTTGAGGGGCATGTCGCTCGCGCCGAAATCGACCGTCTTGGCGGTGATCTGCTTGATGCCGCCGCCGGAACCGATCGACTGGTAGTTAATCTTGTTGCCGGTGGCTTTCTGGTAGGCCTCGGCCCACTTCGAATAGACCGGCGCGGGGAATGAAGCGCCGGCACCGGTGATTTCGGCCGCACCGGCCGCGGTTGCGAGCCAAAGGCACGAGGAAAGGACTGCAAGGGAAAGAGTACTGTTGCGGCGCATTGAAAGCCTCCTGTAAGGAATGTCTGGAATGCGCGAAAGTCTATCGACCCGATGTGACAACAGTGTTACGGCCCGGGCTTAAGCCCGCATTTTTGGCGCTATTTTGAAGCGACCAGTCGCCGCCCGGGAAACCTTGCCGTAAAGCGGCTGCCCTTGCCGGGCTCGCTTTCGATTTCGAGGTTCGCGTCATGCCGCGCTAGGGCATGCTTGACGATCGCGAGGCCCAGGCCCGTGCCGCCCGTTTCGCGTGACCGGCTGCGGTCGACGCGGTAGAACCGCTCGGTGAGACGCGGGATCTGGTCGGCGGCGATGCCGATGCCGGTGTCTTCGACGCAAAAAGTCGCGCCCTCCTGCGTGGCTTTCCAGACCAACCGGACCTCGCCGCCCGGTGGCGTGTAGTTGATTGCGTTGCCCGCGAGGTTGCCGAAAGCGCTGGTGAGCTCGGACTCGGCGCCCGCCAGGTCGAATTCCCCTTCGGCCTGCAGCACGATGCGGTGCCGGCCGCCCGAGAGCGCTTCGGCCTCCGCCCGCGTATGCGCCAGCAGCGGAGCCACGCGCACGCGCTCGTCGCGCTGCGGCACCGGCGCGGATTCGAGCGACGAGAGCTCGAGCAGGTCTTCGATGATGCGCTGCATGCGCGACGCCTGCCCCGACATGAGTTGCAGGTACTTGCGCGTGCGCTCGCGGTCGAGGTCCAGTTCCTGCACGGTCTCGAGGAACCCCGAAAGGACGGTCAGCGGCGTGCGCAGCTCGTGCGAAACATTCGCTACGAAATCGCGGCGCATCGTCTCGACCTTGTCCTCCTGCGTGATATCGCGGCAGAGCAACAGCTTGCGGTACTGGCCGTAGGGGATGAGCTGCAGCGAGAGCGCAAGCGTTGCGTTGCGCGCCGGGCGGATGCTGATCGCCTCGGAAAAGACGCCCGCTTCGACGTATCTGATGAATTCGGGATCCCGCAGCAGGTTGGCAATGGGCCCGCCGACGTCCACGCGACGGTCCAGGCCGAGGTAGGTCTCGGCGCGATCATTGCACCACTCGACCCGGTTGTTGCCATCGAGGATCACCACGCCGTCCGGCAGCGCCCGCCCCGCCTGCGCAGCGCGGACCACCAGGTGCACAAGGCGCCGCTTTTCGCGCGAATGCTCGCGCTCATGCCGATACAGGTGCGCGAATACGGTGTCCCAGGTGCCCGTGGCTTCCGGCACCGGGCTGCGTTGCGGGCGCGCAAGCCAGCGTCTCAGTTTGCGCACATTGACGATGTGGTAGCCGATCCATGCCACAGCCGCCACGGCCAGCACCGCGATCAGGACCGTGCCGGCGTCGTCCACCCTACTCCGCTCGCAGGCCGTACCCGCTGCCGCGCACGGTCTCGATGAGGCGGTCATGGCCGCTCTTCTCGAGGGCGCTGCGCAGCCGCCGGATATGGACATCCACCGTGCGCTCTTCGATATGCACGTGATCGCCCCACACCTGGTCGAGGAGCTGCGAGCGCGAATAGATCCGCTCAGGGTGGGTCATGAAGAAATGCAGCAGCCGGAACTCCGTCGGCCCGAGATCGACCACCTGCCCGCTTGCGCTGACCCGATGCGAGTTCGGGTCGAGATGCAGGCCACCCACGGCAACCGCATCCGCGGTGCGCTGAGGTGCACGCCGGCGCAACACCGCCTTGATGCGCGCCATCAGCTCCTTGGTGGAGAAAGGCTTGGTGAGGTAGTCGTCTGCCCCGGCTTCCAGCCCTGCGAGCTTGTCGGGCTCACCGGCGCGCGCGGTGAGGAGGATGATCGGCAGCTCGCGCGTGCGCTTGTCGGCGCGCAGGCGCTTGAGGAACGCGAAACCCGATTCGCCCGGCAGCATCCAGTCGAGCAGGATCACGTCGGGCAGCGCGCCGCGAAGGTGGTTCTCGGCTTCGGTTACATTGGCCGCCCGCAGGGCCACGTGGCCGGCGTGCTCGAGGTTGACCACGATCAGTTCGACGATCGCCGGCTCATCCTCGACGACCAGGACGCGGCTGCTCATCGAGTCAGGCGGTCCTCTCGCGTTCCATCCCGAGGCCGGTATGGCGCACATCGGTGCCTTCGACCACGTAAATCACGTACTCGGCCATGTTCTTCGCATGGTCGCCGATGCGCTCGATGGCCTTGGCGACCCAGATGATTTCGAGCGCGGTGGAAATCGTGCGCGGATCTTCCATCATGTACGTGATGAGTTGCCGCAGGATCGCGCGGAACTCGTCGTCGATCGCCTGGTCGGCATGCACGGCCTGTGCCGCCGCAACGGCGTCGAGCCGCGCGAACGCGTCCAGCGACTGGCGCAGCATGCTAAGCGCGGTGTCCGCCGCGTGGCGGATCTGCGGCAGGCGCTCGGCCGGCACCCGGCCGCTGGCGTGGATAGACTTTGCCATGCGCGCGATCTTCTCGGCTTCGTCGCCGATACGCTCGAGGTCGGTGACGGTCTTGCTGATCGCCATGATCATGCGCAGGTCGCCGGCGGCGGGCTGGCGGCGGGCAATCACGTGCGCGCAGTCCTGGTCGATGCTGACTTCGTAGGCGTCCACATCCTGGTCGCCCCGAATGACCCGCTCGGCAAGCGCCGCGTCGCCGGAAGTGAAGGCGTCCAGGGCTCCTCGGATCTGGGATTCGACCAGCCCGCCCATCGCCAGCACCAGCGAGCGAAGCCCGTCCAGATCGATGTCGTATTGCTTGGAAAGATGTTCGTTCGTCGGCATTGGGTGTCCCCTGGCCGGTTCGGCCGGTGGCGTAGTCTACGAGTTTGCCTGCATTTTCAAAGGCTCCGCAGTGTGGCTGGGCTATGTTACGCCGCCATTACATTGCCGAAGCCATTGACGCAAAAAGAAAAAGTGAAAAAGGGGCCAGTGAAAAAGGGGCCAGGCTCGATTTTCCGCGCAGATGTCCGAAGCATGGCGAACAGGATGGAAAAAATTGAGCCTGGCCCCTTTTTTATCCCTTTTTTATCCGCAAGCAGGTCAGTGCATAGGCTCGCCGCGGTGCTCCGCGACGCAGGATGCGGTGGAAGAATCGATGACCTGCCAGCGCATCGGCGTGCTGCCCTTGAGCTTCCTCGCGGTATCGACGGCGTCCTCGCTCGACGCGAAGGAGGCGATGAACATCTTGCGCGCTGCGTCGTTCGCAGCGGTGAACAGCAAGTACTGCTTGATAGCCACCGGGAGTCTCCCGAAGAGTGTCCTGCAAGGTCGAAACTCATATTTTGCGGCCGCTTTGTGACAGAAGTAAGTACGCTGGCTCACATTGCGCTCACAAATGCCTTCCAAGCCCATTAAATGCGATGCAGGCTATGTGAGCTAGCGCACCGAAAGCGGCAAATCCTGACGGTACAACCCGCCGAGGAGGAGTCGCATGAAGAAATCCGACCTCGTGGCTCGGCTGGGCGCCCGCTTCCCGGGGCTGTTGCCCGCGGACGCGCTGATTGCGGTCCGGCTGATCTGCGACACCATGGCGCGCTCGCTGCGCTCGGGCAACCGGATCGAGATTCGCGGGTTTGGCAGCTTCGGCCTGACGTACCGCCCGACCCGGCTGAACCGCAACCCGCGCACGGGCGAGCGCGTGCAGGTGCCCGCCAAGTACGTACCGCATTTCAAGACCGGCAAGGACCTGCGGCAGGCGCTGCTTGCCCAATCTGCGGGAATCAGGCCCGCGCGGGCTGCGCGAGCAGGGTGCTCTGGCGCTTGAGCGCCGCGCGTCCGGGAAAGAAGAACGACGCCACCAGCGTGCATGTGGCCAACACCCCGAGCAGGATGAAGACGCTGCGGAACCCGCTCGTCCTGTGGAAGTGCGAAATGATCGGCACGGCCATCGACGCGACGCCGAAAGTGACCAGGTACCGCACTGCAAAAACGCGCGAGCGGTACTCGTCCGGCGTGTAGCGCCCGACGATCGCATCGTTTAGCGGGATCTGGCCAAAGACCGAAAGCATCATCAGGACGGCGACGATCAGCAGCGCCCAGCCCTCGAGCTGGCTGGCCGTGAAGAGCAGGATCACCTGGCAGATCGAGATCGGCACGAGGAGCGTGCGCAGGTCGTGCTTGTCGATCATCGGGCCGATCACGATCTGCGAGAACGCGGCGATCGTGTAGACCATGCTCACCAGCAGCCCGATGCCCAGGCTCGTGCTGGTCAGGGCCGTGAGGCGCTCGTCGAACACCTTGGGCATCGAGATCGTCGTGGCGTTGAAGATCAGCCCGCCGCACGAAGTGACGACCAGCAGCACGAGGATGATGCGGTACATCGTGCGCGTGTCGACATGCAAGGCGGCTTTCTTGCCGGTCTTCACGATGGCGCCGGGGTCGGCCACCCACGCGAGCCAGCCGATGCCCGCGGCGATGCAGATCGCGCCCGGGACGAAGAACGCGGTGCGCCATCCGTAGTAATCCATGAGGAAGCCGGACACCACCGCCGCAAACGCGAGGCCGAGGTTGCCGTAAAGGCCGTTCCACCCGAGCACGCGGCCCATGACCTTGGGATCCGCGACGATCATCGCGGTCGCCACCGGGTGGTAGATCGCGGCGAACATGCCCAGCACCGTGAGGCCCGCGGCGATCTGCCACAGCCCGGTGGCGAACCCGGTGAGGATCAGCGCGCCGCCCAGTCCGAAGAAGAACACGGTCATCATCTTGTAGCGGCTCCAGCGGTCGCCGAGCCAGCCGGCCGGCAGACCGAGCACGCCGAAAGCGATGAAGCCGCCAAGCGACAACGGCAGCAGCTCCGCGTAAGGGCGGTTCAGGTCGCGCGAGAGCGCCAGCACCACCGTCGGGAAGATCAGCATCACGAGGTGGTCGAGCGCATGCCCGAGGTTGATAAAGGGCAGTAGCGCGGGATTGGCTTTCATGGGGTCTCCTTCACTCCAGACGCAGGTTACCCGGGCCCATTGCGTCCGTCACGCGACTATCGGACAATTTCTGTTGCGTATGAGACAACCCCAGCGATCCGCCCCCACCCCGAAAAGCACCCGGGGAGACGACTACCAGCGCGTGCCGCGGCCCGTCGCTGCGATGGCGCGCGACCTGCCCTCCGACTACGAGATCGCGTGGCACAGCCACCCGCGCTTCCAGCTCGTGTACGGCGCGCAGGGCGTGATGACCGTCGATACCAGAGGTCATGACCACGGCGGCCCCGAGCAAGGCGAGACCTGGGTGGTGCCCCCGCAGCGCGCCGTGTGGCTGCCGCCGGGCATCGAGCACCGCATCCAGACCTCGAGCCAGGTGAAGTTCAGGACGCTGTATGTCGCCGCGGAAGCGGCCGCCGCGATGCCGCAACGCTGCCTCGCGTTTGCGATCACGCCGCTCTTGCGCGAACTGATCCTGCGCGCCACCGAACTGCCGGTGGAATACGACGAGCACGGCGCGCCCGGCCGCGTCATGCAGCTCATCCTCGATGAACTGGCATCGCTCATCAGCTTGCCGTATAACCTGCCGATGCCCGCCTCCAAGGTCCTGTCGCGCATCTGCCGCGCGATCATCGAAAACCCGAACGACCGGATCACGATCGACGAGCTCGGCTCGCGCCATGGCACGACCACCCGCACGCTTGCGCGCCGGTTCAGGCGCGAGACCGGCATGAGCTTCTCCGAATGGCGCCGCCGCGCGCGGCTGCTGCGCGCGCTTGCGTGGATTGCCGAAGGCCGGCCGATCCTCGCCGTGGCGCTCGATCTGGGCTACGACAGCCCGAGTGCGTTCTCGGCGATGTTTAAACGAGAGTTCGGCCTGCCGCCCACGCAGTACCGTGCGAGCGCGGGATGAGCACCGAAAAAATCTCCGGCGTGATCCTCGCTGGCGGCCAGGGGCGACGCATGGGGGGCGTCGACAAGGGACTGCAGGTGCTTGGCGGCAGGACGATGATCGAGCACGTGATTGCGCGCTTTGCGCCGCAGGTCGACGAGATCGTCATCAACGCGAACCAGAACCTGGAGCGGTATGCGGCGTTCGGCTACACCGTCGCGCCGGATGTGACCGGGGGATTCGCCGGACCGCTTGCGGGATTGCAGGCTGGATTGAAGGCGGCGAAGCATCCGTTCGTGGTGACCGCGCCTTGCGATTCGCCTTTCCTGCCGCTCGACCTCGTCGACCGGCTCGCAAGCGCCCTCGGCGATCGCCAACTCGCCGTCGCGAAGACGGGAGACCAGGCGCATCCCGTGTTCGCGCTCGTTCGCCGCGATGTCCTCGAGCACCTGAGCGCCTACCTTTCCTCGGGCGGCCGCAAGATCGACGCATGGTACGCGTCGCTCAACGTGGTCGAAGTGGAGTTCGACGACGAAGCCGAAGGATTCAGCAACATCAACACGCGCGAAGAGCTGCGCGCTGGGGAAAATGGGGCCAGGCTCGATTCTCCGCCGAGACCATCAATGACTGACGACCTCAAAGGAAAATCGAGCCTGGCCCCATTTTCCATTCCGCTTTCAATCGAAAGTGTCGTGAGCTGCATGGACGGCTACGACCCCGACGCGCTGCGCGTGGACAAGGCGTGCGAGGCGATCCGAGCGTGCCTCACGCCGATCACCGGCATCGAGAAGGTCGCGACCCGCTCGGCGCTTGGCCGCGTGCTGGCCGAGGAAATCGTGCCCGCGATCGACGTGCCGGCGCATGACAACTCGGCGATGGACGGTTACGCGCTTCGCGCCGCGGAGCTCGCAGTGAGCGGCGACACGACCCTCAAGGAAGCCGGAACCGCGCTTGCGGGAAAGAAATTCCAGGGCACGCTCGGTGCGGGCGAATGCGTGCGCGTGATGACCGGGGCAGTCATGCCGCCGGGCGCGGACACCGTCGTGATCCAGGAGGTCGTCCAGAGCAAGGACGGCCGCGTTGTGGTGCCCGCCGGCCAGAAGAAAGGCCAGAACGTGCGCTACGCGGGCGAAGACCTGAAGACCGGCGTGCCGGTGCTGCATGCCGGCCACGCGCTGCGCCCCGCCGAGATCGGGCTGATCGCTTCCCTTGGCATCGCCGAGGTCATGGTCAAGCGCCGGTTGCGTGTGGCTTTCTTCTCGACGGGCGACGAGCTTGCATCGATCGGCTCGCCGCTTGGCGAGGGCCAGGTCTACGACTCGAACCGCTACACGCTGTTCGGCATGCTCCAGCGCCTTGGCGTGGAAATCCTCGACATGGGTGTGGTCAAGGACGATCCCGCCGCGCTTGAGAATGCATTGCGCACCGCAGCCACGAACGCGGACGTCATCATCACCTCAGGCGGCGTCTCGGTGGGCGAAGCCGACTTCATCAAGGCCATGATGGCCAAGCTCGGCGAAGTGCTGTTCTGGCGCATCGCAATGCGCCCGGGCCGACCGATGGCTTTCGGGCGCATCGAGGCCGACGGCCAGTCGGCTTTCCTGTTCGGGCTGCCGGGCAACCCGGTGGCCGTGATGGTCACATTCCACCAGTTCGTGCGCGACGCGCTGCTGTTTCTGGCCGGGCGCACCGGCGACTACTCGGTGCCCTTGCTGCGCGTGCCTTGCGAAGGCGCATTGCGCAAAGTGCCCGGGCGCACGGAATACCAGCGCGGCGTCCTGTCGAATGTGGGCGGCGAATGGCGCGTGCGGCTCACCGGCCAGCAGGGCTCGGGCGTGCTGCGCTCGATGTCCGAAGCCAACTGCTTCATCGTGCTCGAGCACGATCGCGGCAACATCAACGCGGGCGACCTCGTCAGCGTGCAACTCTTCGAAGGCTTGATATGAACCCCCTGCTCGAACTCAACAGCCTCGGCCAGTCGGTCTGGCTGGACTACATCCGGCGCGACTTCGTGACCGGCGGCGGCCTGAAGAAGCTCATCGAGGAGGATGGCCTCGCGGGCCTCACCTCGAACCCGGCGATCTTCGAGAAAGCGATGGGCGGCGGCAACGAATACACGAGCGCGATCCGCGCGCTGAAAGCCAAGGGCATCAGCGCCACCGATCTCTACGAAGCCCTCGCCATCGAGGACATCCGCGCCGCGGCCGAGCTCTTCAAGCCGGTCTTCGACTCGACCAAGGGGCTCGACGGCTTCGTGAGCCTGGAAGTCTCGCCCTATCTCGCGCACGACACTGCGGCCACGGTCGCAGAAGCGCGGCGGCTCTGGAAAGAGGTTGCGCGGCCGAACGTGATGATCAAGGTGCCCGGCACGCCCGAAGGCCTGCCCGCGATCGAGCTGCTCATCAGCCAGGACATCAACGTCAACATCACGCTGCTCTTTTCGCGCGACGTGTACGAGAAGGTGGCCGAGCGCTACATCGCCGGGCTCGAGCGCCGCGCGGCGGAAGGCCTGGACATCGACCGCATCGCCAGCGTGGCGAGCTTCTTCGTGTCGCGCATCGACAGCGCCGTGGACCCGCTGGTGCCGGAGGCGCTGCGTGGCAAGACCGCGATCGCCAATGCGGTGCTCGCCTACGAAAGCTACCAGCGCATCTTCTCGGGCACGCGCTGGACGAACCTCGCCGAAAAAGGCGCCAGGCCGCAGCGGCTGCTGTGGGCCAGCACCAGCACCAAGAACCCGGCCTACCGCGACGTGATGTACGTGGAAGAGCTGATCGGCAAGAACACGGTCAACACGCTGCCGCCGGCGACGGTCGATGCCTTCCGCGACCACGGCAAGCCGCGCGCGAGCCTCGAGGAAGACGTGGCCGGCGCGGCCGCGACCCTGGCGGCGGTAGGCAAACACGTGTCGCTCGAGGACATCACCACCAAGCTCACTCACGACGGCGTGAAGCTGTTTGCGGAAGCTTTCGACAAGCTGCTGGCCGCGGTGGAGGCGGCCAGGAAGGCCGCCTGATCAGGCCTCCGAGCCAGGCACGACCTTGAAGGGCTTGCCGTCCTTGTAGTAGGTGCGCGTTCCCTGCCGCGCCAGCAGCGTGAACTGGCGCGCGTCGTCGAGCCATTGCAAGCGCTGCAGCGGTGTGCGCGCCAGGTGATCGCGAATCTGCTCGTCACTCACCTCGAACCAATAGTCCGTGATCTGATAGTCGTCAGGCATAGGGTGCACGCTCCATTCGCAATATCTGGCGGAGCGCGGCGATGTCCGCTTCATCCTTTTGCCGGCCCGTGCCGGTCTTCAGCCGGATGATGTCCTCTATCGAAGCGACGGTTACGGTGGCACCGCCGAGCGACCGGTCGACGCGGCGCTCGTACGCTTCTTCGAAAGGCACCACAGGTTTCACGAGGATGTCCAGTGTCGGTGCCGTCTTGTCGGGCGGGCGGAGCGCTAACGCAAGCATTCCTTTCTGATCGATCCAGCTTTGGACTTTCGCCGCATCGGCCACATCGGCGAGCGCGACCGGAACGATCGGCTTCAACCCAAGAACCTGGCCGGCCGAAACGAACCGGGACAGGTTGTCCGGATCCAGCGCGAGCATGAGGTCCACGTCGGCTGTCAACCGGCCGATCCCATGCAGGTTGACTGCCACGCCGCCAACCAGCAGGTAACGCACCTCGAATTTCTCGAGCTCGCGGAAAAGGTCGACATAGAACATGCCGAATTCTACTCAGGCGTAACCCGGCGGCGGGGCGAAAGCGTAGTAGTCGCGCTCGAGCAACTGCGCGAAGCGGATGGTCGAGTAGTCGCCATATTGCGGGCCGACGATCTGCACGCTCAACGGGAGCCCTTCCCCCGATTGCCCGATGGGCGCGGCGGTGCCGGGCAGGTAGCACATGCCCGCGATGCCGGCCCACCACATCTGCGTGGTCACCGGCTGCTGCTTGCCGTTGACCGTGATCATGCGCTCCCAGCGATCCCCCGGCATCGAGTGCGGGTAGGCGGCGGTGGCGTTGTTGGGGCAGAGCACGACGTCCCAGTCCTTGAAGAGCTCGGCCCACGCGAGCCGCATCTGGTGGCGCCGGTTCGACGCGATGAGCCAGTCCTTGTGCGGCTGCGTATTGGCGCGGACCATCTGCGCGTAGTAGCCGGCGTCCCTGGATTCGAGCTTGCCCCTGGCCTTCAGCATCTGCGAGAACACCTTGGGCGTCTGGCGCCCCGAGGTCGCGCCGCGCAGCAACTGGATGAAGACGCGGTGCGCTTCGCTGAAATCGAAGTCCGGCATCGCGCGCTCCGAGACCTTGGCGCCCTTGCTCGAGCAGAACTGCGCAAGGCGCCGGATTGCGTTTTCCACCGACGCATCGGTCTCCGCCGTGGGATGGGAGGCGATCACTGCGACGCGCCAGCCCTCGAGCGTCTTGCGCTCCTCCTTGGGCAGCTGCAGCTTCCAGCCCGCGCCGTCGACCTCATCCGGCCCCGCGATCAGCGAGAGGCCGAGCTCGAGGTCCATCGCGCTGCGCCCCATCGGCCCGATGACGGTGATGTCGGTCGGGTGCACGTAGCCGGGCAGCGTGTGCCCGTTCATCGCGCAAATGTTCCAGGTGGGCTTGTGGCCATAGACGCCGCAATACGCCGCGGGGTTGCGGATCGAGCCGCCGATGTCGCTGCCGGTTTCCATGCCGGTCAGCCCTGCTGCCAACGCCACGGCCGCGCCGCCGGAGGATCCGCCTGAGGTGCGCTCCCTGTTCCACGGGTTGTAGGTGCGGCCATAGACGGGGTTCACGGTCTCCCAGTCGGCGAGCAGCGTCGGCACGTTCGACTTGCCAAACACATTGCCGCCCGCCGCAAGATAGCGCTCGACCGCGAGCGCGTTCGTTTTGGCCTTTTGCCTGGCGTACTCGGGCAGGCCCCACGTCGTCGGGTGCCCCTTGAGGTCGAAGGATTCCTTCACCGTCATCGGCAGGCCCGCCAGCGGCCCGGCCTTGGCGCCCTTGCGATCGAGCGCCTTGGCGCGCTTGCGCGCAACCTCCAGGTCGAGGACCGGCAGCGAGTTGAGCTTGCCGTCGTACTGCTTGATGCGCGCGGCATAGTGGTTCAGTAGTTCGAGGGCGCCGATCTTTTTCGACTTGAGCGCGCGGATCAGCCGCGTGGCCGACCAGAATGCGGTGTCCATCTAGATTTCTCCCTTGTAGTTCTCACTCGGGTTGACGCTGTCTTTGTCGAGCAATCCCTGGGCTTGTGCCTCGGGCAATGCCTCGACGTCCTTGAGTTTTCGTTCCATCTGCCGGCTGCGCGTCTCGGCGTCGTCGATCGAGCCGATAACCGTATGGAGTTGCTTCTTGGTCGTTGCAAGCACTTCGCCGAACTTTCGGAACTCGCCCTTGACTGCGCCGAGCACGAGCCACACTTCGGAGGAGCGCTTCTCGATCGCGAGCGTGCGGAACCCCATCTGCAGGCTGTTGAGCAGCGCATGCAGCGTGGTCGGCCCGGCGATTGTCACCCGATAGTCGTTCTGCAGCAGGCTGGTAAGGCCGGGCCGGCGCAGCGCCTCGGCATAAAGGCCTTCGGTCGGCAGGTACAGAAGCGCGAAGTCGGTGGTGTGCGGCGGCTCGATGTATTTATCCCTGATCTTGCGGGCCTCGAGCTTGAGCACGTTCTCGATGGCCTTCGACGCCTCCTCCATGCCCACTGCATCGCCGCGCTCCTGCGCCGCGAGCAGGCGGTCGTAGTCCTCGGCCGGGAACTTGCAGTCGATCGGCAGCCACATCTGGCCGTGCCCGTTGGCCTGGTCGCCGCGGCCGGGCAAGCGGATCGCGTACTCGACGATTTCCTTCGAGCCCGGGCGCGTGGCGACGTTCTTCTCGTACTGCTCCCTGGTGAGCACCTGGTCGAGCAACGCGCCGAGCTGCACCTCGCCCCAGGTGCCGCGCGTCTTCACGTTGGTCAGCACGCGCTTGAGGTCGCCGACACCCGAGGCGAGCGACTGCATCTCGCCCAATCCCTTGTGCACCTGCTCGAGCCGGTCCGACACGAGCTTGAACGATTCGCCCAGCCGCTGCTCGAGCGTGGCATGCAGCTTCTCGTCCACCGTCGCGCGCATCTTTTCGAGCTTCTCGGCGTTGTCCTTCTGGATCGACTCGAGGCGGGCCTCGATCAGGGTGCGCATCTCCACCAGCCGCTTGTCGCTCGCCTCCTGGATGGTGCCGAGCTGGCCGTTGAGCGACTCCGAGAAGCGCTTGAGCGTGACGCCGGTTTCCTCGCGGCCCTGGCGCGCGTCGTCCTTGGATTCGCGCAGCTTGGCGTCCACCGTTTCGCGCAGTTCCAGCAGGCGCCGCTCGTTGGCCGTGGTGAGCTCGACGAGCTGGCGGGAGAAGGCATCGATCTGGTTGTTCTGCACGGAAGCGATGGAGGTCATCTGCTCGCCGACGCTTTTCGAGAGCCGCGAGACGCTTTCGGAAAGCTCGCCGCGCAGGTCGCGCGCGGAGGTCTGCGACTCGGCCCGGCTGCGCTCGAACTCCTCGCGCAAGGTTCTCTCGTGCGCTTTCTCCTGGCCGTTGTCGGCCTTGCTGGCGCGCAGGACCAGCACGCCCACGATCAACGCGGACAGGGCGCAGGCGAACGACAGCCACAGGAGGACTTCGATCATTGCCTATTGTAGCGTCCGCCCGAAGGCGCGCCCCTCGTCCGCTGTCCTATACCTTTTCTAATATGCCAACTGCTTCGAACGCCGCACAGATAGAGGATCCCAGCATATGAATGTTCAAGAATAAATGGGGTCAGAGTCGACTTTCCATGCAAGCCGCCAAGCATTCACTGTCTCCGCGGAAAGTCGACTCTGACCCCATTTATTCAGGCCGGTGCGCCGATCAGGTAGCCGACGCCGGCGGTGATGGCCATCGCGAGCATGCCCCAGACGGTGACCCGCATCGCGGCGGGTGCCATGGGGGCGCCGCCCATCCTGGCGCCCCACGCACCGAGCGCGGCTAGCGAAGCGACCGCGGTCACCGCGACCACCGGGATCAGCTGATCGCGTTGCACCACGAAGACCGCTGCTACCGGCACCGCGGCGCCCAGCGCAAAGCTCATCGCCGAAGTGATCGCCGCCCGCAGCGGCTGCGCGGACATCGTTTCGGTGATGCCGAGCTCATCGCGTGCATGCGCATCGAGCGCGTCGTGCGCCATGAGCTGCTCGGCCACCTCGCGCGCGAGCGACGGCTCGAGGCCGCGCTTCACGTAGATCGTCTGCAGCTCGCGATGCTCGCCTTCGCTGTCGGTCTCGATCTCGGTCTTCTCGAGCTCGAGCGCGGCCGTTTCGCTGTCGGCCTGCGAGCGCACCGAGACGTACTCGCCCGCGGCCATCGACATCGAGCCCGCCACCAGTCCGGCAACGCTCACGACCAGGATGTCGGTGCGCCCCGCATGGGTCGCCGCCACGCCGAGCACCAGGCTCGCGGTCGACACGAGTCCGTCGTTGGCGCCGAGCACCGCGGCGCGCAGCCAGCCGACGCTGGAAATCAGGTGCCGCTCGCGGTGCCGCCAGCCCGGCATCAGCCTTCCCGCAATGTGAGTGCCGGGGAGGCGGTCAGCACCTTGCGCGCTGAGAGCCAGGCATTGAGCGAGAGCAGCAGGACACCGGCGATCGGGCCGTAGATCCACAAGGCGTAGTTCACCGGCAGGTCGAGCTGGAAGACGCGTTGCGCAAGCAATGTGCTGAGCGCCGAGGCCGCGATCGTCGCGAGGATGCCCGAGACCGCGCCCATGACGAGAAACTCCGCGCGCTGGCTGCCCGACACCTGCGCAGCCGAGGCGCCGAAGGCGCGCATGATCGCAGCCTCGCGCCGGCGCTCGTCTTCGGTGGCCACCAGCGCCGAATAGAGCACCAGCAGACCCGCGCCGAGCGCGAACAGGAAGACGAACTGCACGGCGAGGATCACCTGGTCGATGATGCCCTGCGCCTGCTTGAGGGCCGCGCTCACGTCGACCACCGTGACGTTCGGGAAGCGCGCCACCATGCGATCGAGCACGGGCTCCGAGCCCGGCTCGAGGCGCAGGGCGGTGATGTAGCTGGTCGGTGCTTTGGCGAGCACCCACGGCGGCGTGACGACGAAGAAATTGACCTTCATCGAATCCCACTTGAGCTTGCGCAGTGAAGTGATGCGCGCGGTAAACGTCTCGCCGCCGACGCTGTACCCGAGCTGGTCACCCAGCTTGAGGCCGAGCGTCCTGGCGATGCCCTCCTCCACCGACGCCTCGGCTTCCTTGCGGTCCTTCGGGTCGAACCAGCGCCCGGACGAGATCTGGTTATGCCCCGGCAGCGCATCCATGAACGAGAGGTTGAACTCACGCTCCACCAGCCGCTTGGCGCGCTCCTCCGGGTAATCCTTGTCGCTGACGGGCTTGTCGTTCACCGACACCAGCCGGCCGCGGACCATGGGATAGACCTCCGGCAACTTCACGCCGGCGGAGGTAAAGAAGGCCTGCATCGGCTGAAGCTGGTCGGGCTGGATGCCGATCACGAAGCGATTGGGCGCATCCGGCGGCGAGGCCTGGCGCCATGCGCCGATGAGGTCCGAGCGCGTGATCGTGAGCAGCAGGATCGCGGTGAGGCCCAGCGCGAGGCTCGCCACCTGCAGCGCGTTCGAGCGCGAATGCCGTCGCAGGTTCGCAAGGCCATAGCGCACCGCGGGGCTGCGCGCGCCGAAGAACCGCATCGCGGCCGGCGAGCTCGCGGCGCGCAGCACGACCCACGCGACGCCGATGAAGAGGATCACCGCGGCGCTGAATCCGCCGACCACCGTCACGCCGAGCTTGAGGTCGCCCGACTGCCACAACAGCAGCGCGACCAATGTGCCGAACCCCAGCGCATAGGCCAGCAGCGTGCTGCCCTTGGGATTGCCGGATTCGCGCCGGATCACGCGCACCGCGGGGACGTTCTTCAACTGCAGCAACGGCGGCACCGCAAAACCGAGCAGCAACGTGAGTCCCACCAGCGCGCCCTGCACCGCCGGGATCACCGTAGGCTGCGGCAAGGCGGCTTGAATGATGCTCGCCAGCCAGTACGCGATCAGCTCCTGCGCCGCGAATCCTGCAATGCAGCCGGTGACACAGGCAGCGAGGCCCAGAACGATGAACTCCGCGCCGTAAAGCGAAAGGATTTTCGACTGGGTCGCGCCCATGCAGCGCATGACCGCGCAGCCGTCGAGATGCCTTTCGACGAAGCGGCGCGTCGCAAGCGCGATTGCGACGCCCGCAAGGATGGCCGCGAGCAAGGCGGTGAGGCCGAGAAACTTCTGCGCCCGGTCGAGCGAAGCGCGGATCTCGGGGCGCGCGTTCTCGAGGTTCTCGATGCGCTGGCCGCGCTCCAACCTCGTGCGAGCCCACGCTTCGTAAGCGTCCACGTCCTTGCGCTCGCCCGCGGCGAGGAGCTGGTAAGTCACGCGGCTGCCCGTTTGAATGAGACCCGTCGCGGGGACATCCGTCTGAGCCATCATCAGGCGCGGCGCGATGTTGAAGAAATTCGCGCCGCGATCCGGCTCGAGCGTGAGCACCGCCGCCACCTTGAACTCCGAACTGCCAAGCCGCACCGTGTCACCGGGATTGACCTCGAGCGCGGAGGACAGGCGCTCGTCCAGCCAGACCGTGCCCGGCTGCGGTCCGCTCTTCGCGATCTCGTCCTGCGCATGCAGCTTCGGCGCGATGCGCAGCTTGCCGCGCAGCGGATACGAGCTCGTCACCGCCTTGACGCCGGCGAGCAGGCTGCGCGCGCCGTCTTTATTCCCATCGGTCCCGGAGCCCGCCTGCACCATGCTGATGAAATTCGTGCTCTGCGCCATCGCCAGGCCGCGGCGCGTCATCTCGGAAGACATCGCTTCCTTCCACGGCTGGTCGCCGACCAGCAGCAGGTCGCCGCCGAGGAGCTGGTGCGCCTCGCGGCCGAGGCCCTGGCGCACGCGATCGGCGAAGAACGAAACGCTGGTCACGCTGCCGACCGCGATCACCAGCGCCAGCGCGAGCACGCGCAGCTCGCCCGCGCGCCAGTCGCGCACCAGCATGCGCATGGCCAGGGCCATCATTGGGCGAGAGCCATCACGACCAAGGCCATCATGGGACCACCTTGCCGCCGGCCAGCCGCACGATGCGCCCGCAGCGCTGCGCGAGGTGCTCGTCATGCGTGACCATCACCAGCGTGGTGCCGGCCTGAGCATTGAGCTCGAACATGAGCTGGATCACGGCCTCGCCCGCTGCGGCATCGAGGCTGCCGGTGGGCTCGTCGGCCATGAGCACTTTGGGCTGCACGACGAACGCACGCGCTAGCGCGACGCGCTGCTGCTCGCCGCCGGAAAGGTGCTTGGGATAGTGGCCGAGGCGCTCGCCGAGGCCGACGCGCTCGAGCATTGCAGTCGCGGCGCTCTGTGCATCCGGACGCCCGGCCAGCTCCAGCGGCAGCATTACGTTCTCCAATGCATTCAGGGCCGGCAGGAGCTGGAAGGACTGGAACACGAACCCGACCGCGCGGCCGCGCAACTGGGCGCGCGCATCCTCATCCAGCGCGAAGACGTCTTCGCCGTCGAGGTGAACCGATCCCGTGGTCGGCGTGTCCAAGCCGGCGAGGAGTGCAAGCAGCGTCGATTTGCCCGAGCCCGAGGCGCCGACGATCGCGACCGCCTCGCCCTGTGTGATTTCAAGCTCGATCTCCTGCAGAATGACGAGATCGTTGATGCCGCTCTTGACCGTCTTGCCTATGCCACGCGCCGACAAAACCGCCGACAAAGAATCCTCCTGTCCCCTCATGTTCCGATCCGTTGCCCGACTGTTCATGGTGCTCTTCGTGGTCTTGACGACTGCGGTGGCATCCGGCGGGGCGCTCGCCGCGTCAGCGGGGACGATCCTCGTCTACGGGGACAGCCTTTCCGCGTCATACGGCATTGCCCAGGACCACGGATGGGTGAGCCTGCTCGAGGCCCGCCTCAAGGGCGAGAAGCGCAATTATAGCGTCGCGAATGTAAGCATTAGTGGCGAAACCACGAGCGGCGGCATCGCTCGCATGAAGCAGGCGCTGGAGCGCCACAAGCCCGCGATCACGATCATCGAGCTCGGCGCCAACGACGGCCTGCGCGGCCTGCCGGTGGCCCAGATGCGCAAGAACCTCGACGCGATGATCGCGCAGGCGCGCGCGGCGGGCTCCAAGGTGCTGCTCGTGGGCGTGAAGATGCCGCCCAATTACGGCCCGGACTACAACCGCGCGTTCGACGCCACGTACCGCGACCTTGCCAAGGAGCACAAGACCGGCTTCGTGCCCTTCTTCTTCGAGGGCTTCGCCGACAAGCGCGAGTACTACCAGCCGGACAACCTGCACCCGACCGCGGCCGCGCAGCCAATCCTGCTCGAGAACGTCTGGAAGGCGCTGAAGCCGATGCTGAAGTAGCGCGGGTCTGGCCGGCCGCCGATGTGAAGCTGCCCGCGAAGCGTAAAATCGACGGGGTTCAAGACCTCCCATGAAGCCCGCGCCCAAACCCGTCATCACGATTTCCGCCGAAACGCTTGGCGCGTTCGACGCGGTCATCGACGTGCGCTCGCCCGCCGAGTTCGCCGAGGACCACGTGCCCGGCGCGATCTCGGCGCCGGTACTCGACAACGAGGAGCGCGCCCGGGTCGGGACGCTGTACAAGCAGATCTCGCCTTTCGATGCCAGGAAGCTCGGCGCGGCGCTGGTGTCGAAGAACATCGCGCGCCACCTCGAGACGCAGTTCGCCTCGATGCCACGCCAATGGAAGCCGCTGGTCTACTGCTGGCGCGGCGGCAAGCGCTCGGGCGCGATGGCGCATGTGCTGCGCGAGGTCGGCTGGGACGCATGGGGCATCGAAGGCGGCTACAAGGCTTATCGCCGGTTCCTGATCGACGAGCTCGCCACCCTGCCCGGCCTCTACACGTATCGCGTCATCCATGGCACTACGGGCAGCGGCAAGAGCCGCCTGCTGCACGCACTCCGCACTGCGGGCGCGCAGGTGCTCGACCTCGAAGACCTCGCGGCGCATCGCGGCTCGGTGCTCGGCACCCTGCCCGACCGCCCGCAGCCCGCGCAGAAGATGTTCGAGACGCAGGTCTGGGACACGCTGCGCAAGTTCGATCCCGCGCGGCCGGTGTACGTGGAAGGCGAATCGAAGAAGATCGGCCAGCTCCAGGTGCCCGAAGCGCTCATGCATGCCATGCGCGCGAGCGCATGCGTGGTGCTCGAAGCCAGCCGCGAAACACGCATCGCCTTGCTCTCGGACGAGTACCGGCATTTTTTCGCCGAGCCCGAGGGCCTGTATGCGCAGCTCGACTGCCTGCAGGGGCTTTACGGCGCCAGGGTCGTCGACGACTGGAAAGCGATGGCCGGGCGCGGCGAGTGGGACGAACTCGTCGGCCGCCTGCTGGACGAGCACTACGATCCCGCGTACCGGCGTTCGGCGCTGCGCAACTTCGCGCGGCTCCCCGATGCCGAAAGCGTGATCCTCGATTCGCCCGACGAACAAGCATTCGCGGCGCTCGCGCGCCGCTTGACCGACGACAAGCAGCTCGAAACGGCCTGACACGCAGTTGCGGGCCAGGGGAGGCGGTGAAATGAACGATCCGAAAACAGCCGAAAGCAAAGCCATCCTGGTCGTGGGCGCCGGCGATGCCACCGGCGGCGCCATTGCGAGGCGCTTCGCCCGCGAGGGCTATATCGCCTGCGTGACCCGGCGCACGGCCGACAAGCTGCAACCGCTGGTCGAGCAGATCGAAGCCGCGGGCGGCAAGGCCGTGCCTTTCGGCTCGGACGCGCGCAAGGAAGACGAAGTCATCGAGCTCGTCACCCACATCGAAAAGGAGATCGCGCCGATCGAGGTCGCGGTCTTCAACGTCGGCGGCAACGTGCGCTTCGGCATCCTCCAGACCACGACGCGCGTGTACACCAAGGTGTGGGAGATGGCGGCGCTGGCGGGCTTCCTCACGGGCCGCGAGGTCGCGAGGGTCATGGTGCCCCGCAATCGCGGCTCGATCTTCTTCACCGGCGCCACCGCCAGCCTGCGCGGCCGCGACGGGTTCGCGGCTTTCTCCGGCGCCAAGCACGCGCTGCGCGCGCTTGCGCAAAGCATGGCGCGCGAGCTGGGGCCGCAAGGCATCCACGTCGCGCACCTCGTGATCGACGGCGCCATCGACACGGCTTTCATCCGCGAGACCTTTCCCGAGCGTTACAAGCTCAAAGAACAGGAAGGCATCCTCGATCCCGACGCGATCGCCGAGGCCTACTGGCAACTGCACATGCAGAAAAAAAGCGCCTGGACGCACGAGCAGGACCTGCGGCCCTGGCTGGAGGCCTGGTGATGGAAACCCGCACGCCCAAGAGCATCGAGTTCTGGTTGGGCTACAGCGGCTGGGCGGCCGCGGGCTTGGGGATGAGCCCCAGCAGCACCTGCGGATCCACGGGCTTGACCAGGTGATGGTCGAACCCGGCATTGGTCGACAGGCGCCGGTCCTCGACCTGTCCCCAGCCGGTGACGGCGATGAGGAGCCGGTCGCCGCCCTTCGGTTGGGCACGGATCCGCGTGCAAGCCTCGAGTCCGTTGAGCTTCGGCATCCCGACGTCGAGGATCGCGACCTGCGGGTCGAACTCGGCGGCCAGGCGCACGGCTTGCGCGCCGTCGAACGCCGTGCGCACCGTGTGGCCAACCGCTTCGAGCAGTCGCGCCAGCGCGAGGGCCGCGTCCTCGTTGTCGTCGGCCACGAGGATGCGCAGCCCGCCGCCTTCGGCGATCGCCGCCGGCTCTGATCTGGCGGGCGACACCGCCTGCGCGCCCGACGCAATCATCGGGAGGGTGACGACGAACTCCGCGCCGTGCCCGAGGCCCGCGCTACGCGCCTCGATGCGGCCGCCGTGCATCTCGACCAGGCGCTTGGCCAGCGCAAGGCCGATGCCCAGGCCCCCGCGCGAGCGCGCAAGCGCGCCCTCGACCTGCGAGAACATCATGAACAGGCTCGCCATGCGCTCGGCGTCGATGCCAATGCCGCTGTCCTTGACCGAGACCACGACGTCGCCGCCCTGCGTGAATGCGGACATCTCGATGCGCCCGCCGCGGTCCATGTACTTGGCGGCGTTGTTGAGCAGGTTCATGAACACCTGCGCGAGGCGGATCGGGTCGGCGTTGATGGTGACCGGGGCGAGGGGCAGGTCGAGCACGAGCTCGTGGCCGCACTCGTCGATCAGCGGCCGGCTGGTCTCGACCGCGCCGTGCAGGATCGCGGCCACCTCGATGGGCTCCCGCTGCAGCTCGAGCTTGTCCTGGTTGATGCGGCTCACGTCCATGAGGTCGTCGATGAGGCGCGTCATCGCGCGCACCTGGCGGTCGATCACGTCGCGCGCCCACTGCAGCTCGGGCGTGGATGGACCCTTGATCTGCATGATGTGGACCGCGTTCCTTACCGGGGCGAGCGGGTTGCGCAGCTCGTGCGCCAGCGTTGCGAGGAAGTCGTCCTTGCGCTTGTCGACCTCGCGAAGCCGCGATTCCATGCCCCGCAGGTCGGCGTTGCTCTCGTGCAGCGCCTGCGTGCGCTCGCTCACGCGCTGGTCGAGAGTTTGGTTGAGCTCGCGCAGTTGCGACTCGGCCCGACGGCGCTCGGTGACTTCTTCGAGCAGGGCATTGTTGGCCAGCTCGAGCGCCCTGCCCTTGCGGTAAAGCTCTGAAAATACCGCCACCTTGGAGCGCAGCACCCGCGCGTTGACCGGCTTGTGCAGGTAGTCCACCGCGCCGCTGTCATATCCCGCAAGGACGTGCTGGTCCTCGTTGTAGTACGCGGTGAGGAAGATGATCGGGATGCGCGCGGTCTTGCGGCGCTCGCGGATCATCTGCGCCAGTTCGAACCCGGTCATGCCGGGCATGCGCACGTCGAGCACCAGCACCGCGAACTCGTTGCCCATGAGCGCAAGCAGCGCCTCGTCGCCGGAGCCGGCGCGCATCAGGTGGTAGCCCGGATCGTCGAGCACGCTTTCGAGGACGGTGAGGTTCTTGGGCTCGTCGTCGACGATCAGGATGTTGACCCGCGGGTCGTCCCGCGCCGGGATGGCGTCGTCCTCGGGCGGGGCTGCCTTCGCGGAGGCATTCGCCGGATGCGGGCCGGCCGCCGCGTGCCTTCCTTTCTGAGCCACTAGAGACAGGCGGGTCGGTTTCATCTGAACAGCCACACCCTCATCAGCGAGAGGAGCTGGTCAGTGTTCACCGGCTTGGCGATGTAGTCGCTCGCGCCGGCATCCAGGCATTTCTCGCGGTCGCCCTTCATCGCCTTGGCCGTCAGCGCCAGGATCGGCAGCGTGCGGAACTCCGGATTCTGGCGGATCTCGCGCATGGTCTCGTAGCCGTCCATCTCCGGCATCATGATGTCCATCAGCACCATCGCCGTCTCCGGCGTGCGAGTGAGCGTGTCGATGGCGTCGCGGCCGTTGGTGGCGCTGATCACGTCCACGTCGTGGTTCTCGAGCACCGAGGTCAGCGCGAAGATGTTGCGCGCGTCGTCGTCGACCACCAGCACCTTGCGCTTCTTCAGCACCTCGTCCGACGAATGCAGCCGCTCGAGCATGGCCTGCTTGGCCTCGGGCAGCTCGGTCACCACGCGATGCAGGAACAGCGCCGTCTCGTCCAGCAGGCGCTCGGGGGAGCGCACGTCCTTCAGCACGATGCTCTTGGCCATCGCCTTGAGGCGCGCCTGGTCCTCGTCGGTGAGGTCCTTGCCGGTAAACACCACCACCGGGATGTCGGCCAGCGTGGCCTCGGAATGGATCTTCTCGAGCAGCTCGAAGCCGGTCATGTCCGGCAGGCGCAGGTCGAGCACCACGCAGTCGAACCGCTCGGCGAGCAGCGCCTCGAGCGCCTCCCCGCCGGTGCCGACCGCCACCATCTCGATGTCCTTGTAGTCGAGCAGCTCGACGATTGCCGCGCGCTCGATGTCGTTGTCCTCCACGACCAGCAGCCGCTTGGTGCGCGGCAACGTGAAGTCCTTGATGCGCTCGAACGCCGATTCGAGGCTGTCCGTGGTCGGCTCCTTCACGAGGTACGCGAATGCGCCATGCGCGAGGCCGTGCTGGCGCTCTTCCTCCAGCGTGACGACCTGCACCGGGATGTGGCGCGTGGTGGGGTCGAGCTTGAGCTGGTTGAGGACCGTCCAGCCGAGCATGTCGGGCAGGAAGATATCGAGCGAGATCGCCGCCGGCAGGTATTGCCGCGCGAGCGCCACGCCCAGCGCGCCCTTGTTCGCCACGATGCCCTTGAATCCCTTGTCGCGCGCGAGGCCGAGCAGGATGCGTGCGTAATGCGGATCGTCCTCGATCACGAGCAGTATCGGGTCGCCTGCCTGGATAGCGTCGCGGTCGTCCGCGATCTGCTCCTCGCGCGCCGCCGGCAGCGCGATCAGCAAACGGTCGCGCACGTTCAACTCGGGGATGTCGTCGCGCGTCCCAGTCGGGTCCGTGCCCGAATACCGCAACGGCAGATACAGCGTGAAGGTGCTGCCCCTGCCGTGCACGCTGGCCAGCCGGATTTCGCCGCCGAGCAGTTGCGCAAGCTCGCGGCTGATCGCAAGGCCCAGGCCCGTGCCGCCGTACTTGCGCGAGGTGCCCGCGTCGGCCTGCTGGAAGGCCTCGAAGATCAGGCGCTGCTTTTCGGGCGCGACACCGATGCCGGTATCCTCGACCGCGAAGGCCACCACCTGCTGGGCGCCGCCGAGCACGCGGTGATCCGCGCTCCAGCCCTGCGTGGCGAGGAACACGCGGATCTCGACCTGGCCTTGGGCGGTGAACTTCACCGCGTTCGACAGCAGGTTCTTCAGGATCTGCTGCAGGCGCTTGGGGTCGCTGTCCATCGAGCGCGGCAGGTCGTCGGCGAAGTTGATGTGGAACGGCAGGTTCTTGGCCTCGGCCACGTGGCGGAAGTTGCGGTCGATCGTGGCGCGCAGGTCGGTGAACGGGATGTCCTCGATGTCCACGCTGACCGTGCCCGACTCGATCTTCGAAAGATCCAGGATGTCGTTGATCAGGTGAAGGAGGTCCGTGCCGGAGGAGTTGATGTTGCGCGAGAACTCGACCTGCTTGCCCGAAAGGTTGCCCGGCGAGTTTTCGGCCAGCTGCTGCGACAGGATCAGGATCGAGTTCAGCGGCGTGCGCAGCTCGTGCGACATGTTCGCGAGGAACTCGGACTTGTACTTCGAGGTGAGCGCGAGTTCCGCGGCCTTTTCCTCGAGGGCGCCACGCGCCTGCTCCACCTCGCGGTTCTTGCGCTCCACTTCCTCGTTCTGCTCGGCCAGGAGCCTCGCCTTGCTGCCCAGCTCCTCGTTGGTCTGCTGCAGTTCGCTCTGGCGGGACTGCAGTTCGGCCGTGAGCTGCTGCGACTGCGTGAGCAAGCCTTCGGTGCGCATCGTGGCCTCGATCGTGTTGAACACCGCGCCGATGTTGAGCGCGAGCTGGTCGAGGAAGTTGAGGTTCACCACGGTGAAGGGGTGCAGCGAAGCCAGCTCGATGACCGCCTTGGTCTGGCCTTCGAAGAGCACAGGCAGGACGAGCACGCTGACCTGGTCCGCCTTCCCAAGGCTCGATGTGATGGTAACGAAGGTCGGCGGCGCATCGACCAGCAGGATCCGCTTCTTCTCGGCCGCGCATTGCCCGACCAGCCCGTCCCCGACCCGGAGGGTGGGCGCCAGCTTGACTTCGCCGGATTGCGCGTAGGACGACAGCAGCCGCATCTCACCATCCGATTCTTCCGTGTCGGTGACGTGATACACCGTGCCCTGGTGCGCGTGCACCAGCGGCGCGAGCTCCGAGAGCAGCAGCCGCCCGACCGTGTTCAGTTCGCGCTGGCCCTGCAGCATGCCGGTGAAGCGCGCGAGGTTGGACTTGAGCCAATCCTGCTCGCGGTTACTTTCCGTCGTCTCGCGCAGGTTCGAGATCATCGTGTTGATGTTGTCCTTGAGCTCGGACACCTCGCCCTTCGCATCCACCTGGATCGCACGCGTCAGGTCGCCCTTGGTCACGGCCGTCGCCACTTCGGCGATCGCCCGCACCTGCGTGGTGAGGTTCGCCGCCAGCAGGTTCACGTTACCGGTCAGGTCTTTCCACGTGCCGGCCGCGCCGGGCACGTTCGCCTGTCCGCCCAGCCGCCCGTCGACGCCCACCTCGCGCGCCACGTTGGTCACCTGGTCGGCAAAGGTCGCGAGCGTGTCCGTCATCGCGTTGATCGTGTCGGCCAGTGCCGCCACCTCGCCCTTCGCCTGCACGGTAAGGCGCTGGGTCAGGTTGCCGTCGGCCACCGCGGTCACGACCTTCACGATGCCCCGCACCTGCTCGGTGAGGTTCGAGGCCATGAAGTTCACGTTGTCGGTCAGGTCCTTCCACGTGCCGCCCACGCCGCTCACCTGCGCCTGGCCGCCGAGCTTGCCCTCGGTGCCCACCTCGCGCGCGACACGCGTGACTTCTCCCGCGAAAGAGTTCAACTGGTCGACCATCGTGTTGATGGTGTTCTTGAGTTCCAGAATTTCGCCCTTCACGTCCACCGTGATCTTGCGGTTCAGGTCGCCCCGCGCCACGGCTGTGGTCACTTCCGCAATATTTCGCACCTGCGAGGTGAGGTTCGCGCCCATCGTGTTGACCGAGTCGGTCAAGTCCTTCCACGTTCCGGCCACGCCCGGCACCACCGCCTGCACGCCGAGGCGCCCTTCGGTTCCGACCTCGCGCGCCACCCGCGTCACTTCGGAGGCAAACGACCTCAGCTGCTCCACCATCGTGTTGATCGTTTCCTTGAGCCGCAGGATCTCGCCGCGCACGTCCACCGTGATCTTCTTGGACAGGTCGCCGTTGGCCACCGCGATCGTCACTTCCGCGATATTGCGCACCTGGTTGGTGAGGTTCGAGGCCATGGAGTTCACGTTGTCGGTCAGGTCTTTCCACGTGCCGGCCACGCCGGGCACCTGCGCCTGGCCGCCGAGCTTGCCCTCGGTGCCCACTTCCCGCGCCACCCGCGTCACTTCGGAGGCGAACGCCGAGAGCTGGTCCACCATCGTGTTGATGGTTTCCTTGAGCTGCAGGATCTCGCCCTTCACGTCCACCGTGATCTTGCGTCCGAGGTCGCCCCGCGCGATGGCGGTGGCCACATCCGCAATATTGCGCACCTGGCCGGTGAGGTTGTTGGCCATCGAGTTGACGTTGTCGGTCAGCTCCTTCCACGTGCCGGCCACGCCCGGCACCTGCGCCTGGCCGCCGAGCTTGCCATCCGTCCCGACTTCGCGGGCCACGCGGCTCACCTCGGCCGCAAACGACCGCAGCTGGTCGACCATCGTATTAATGGTCTCTTTCAGTTCGAGGATCTCGCCGCGTGCATCCACGGTGATCTTCTTGGAGAGGTCGCCGTTGGCCACCGCAATCGTCACTTCCGCGATGTTGCGCACCTGGCCCGTCAGGTTCGAGGCCATCGAGTTCACGTTTTCGGTCAGGTCCTTCCACGTGCCGGCCACGCCTTCCACCGCCGCCTGCCCGCCGAGCTTGCCGTCCGTGCCCACCTCCCGCGCCACGCGGCTCACCTCGCCCGCGAAGGCGTTCAGCTGGTCGACCATGGTGTTCATGGTCTGCTTGAGCTGGAGGATCTCGCCCTTCACCTCCACCGTGATCTTCGAGGAGAGGTCGCCCTTCGCAATGGCCGTGGCCACGTCCGCGATGTTGCGCACCTGACCGGTCAGGTTCGAGGCCATGAAGTTCACGTTGTCGGTCAGGTCCTTCCACGTGCCGGCCACGCCGGGCACCTCGGCCTGTCCGCCGAGTTTTCCTTCCGTGCCCACCTCCCGCGCCACGCGCGTCACTTCGGAGGCGAAGCCGTTCAGCTGGTCCACCATCGTGTTGACCGTGTTCTTGAGTTCGAGAATTTCGCCCTTCACCTCGACAGTCACCTTGCGCGACAAGTCCCCGCGCGCCACGGCTGTGGTCACATCCGCAATATTGCGCACCTGGCCGGTCAGGTTGTCCGCCATCGAGTTCACGTTGTCGGTCAGGTCTTTCCACGTGCCGGCCACGCCCCGCACCTGCGCCTGGCCGCCGAGCTTGCCGTCGGTGCCCACCTCGCGCGCGACGCGCGAGACTTCGGAGGCGAAGCCGTTCAGCTGGTCCACCATCGTGTTGAGGGTGTTCTTGAGCTCGAGGATCTCGCCCTTCACGTCCACCGTGATCTTCTTGGACAAGTCGCCGTTGGCCACCGCCGTGGTCACTTCCGCAATATTTCGCACCTGGCCGGTCAGGTTCGAGGCCATGAAGTTCACGTTGTCGGTCAGGTCCTTCCACGTGCCGGCGACGCCTGGCACCTGCGCCTGTCCGCCGAGCTTGCCCTCCGTCCCGACCTCCCGCGCAACCCGCGTCACTTCGGAGGCGAAGCCGTTCAGCTGGTCGACCATCGTGTTCATGGTGTCCTTCAGCGCGAGGATCTCGCCCTTCACTTCCACCGTGATCTTCGAGGAGAGGTCGCCCTTGGCGATGGCCGTGGCCACGCCCGCGATGTTGCGCACCTGGCCCGTGAGGTTCGAGGCCATCGAGTTGACCGAGTCGGTCAGGTCCTTCCACGTGCCCGCGATGCCCGGCACGACCGCCTGTCCGCCGAGCTTGCCTTCGGTGCCCACTTCCCGCGCCACGCGCGTCACTTCGGAGGAAAAGCCGTTCAGCTGGTCGACCATCGTGTTGATGGTCTCTTTCAGTTCGAGGATCTCGCCCTTCACGTCCACCGTGATCTTGCGGGAGAGGTCGCCCCGCGCCACGGCGGTCGTCACGTTCGCGATGTTGCGCACCTGCGAGGTGAGGTTGTTCGCCATCGAGTTCACCGAGTCGGTCAGGTCTTTCCACGTGCCCGCGACACCCGGCACCACCGCCTGGCCGCCAAGGCGGCCGTCGGTACCGACCTCGCGCGCAACGCGCGTCACCTCGGAGGAAAACGAGCGCAACTGGTCGACCATCGTGTTGGTGGCCTCTTTCAGCTGGAGGATCTCGCCGCGCACGTCCACGGTGATCTTCTTCGACAGGTCGCCGTCGGCGACCGCGATCGTCACTTCCGCAATGTTCCTCACCTGCGCGGTAAGGTTGCCGGCCATCTGGTTGACCGAGTCGGTGAGGTCTTTCCACACGCCCGAGACGCCCTTCACCTTGGCCTGGCCGCCGAGCTTGCCTTCCGTGCCCACCTCCCGCGCAACCCGCGTCACCTCGGAGGTGAACACCGCAAGCTGCTCGATCATCGAGTTGACGAGGCGCGCCGAGCGCAGGAACTCGCCCTTGAGCGCGCGCCCGTCGACCTGCAGGTCCATCGACTGGTCGAGGTCGCCCTTGGCGACCGCGCCGATGGTGCGCGCGATGTCGATGGTCGGGCGCACGAGATCATCGATGAGTGTGTTCAGCGAATCGACCTTGTCTGCCCAGCCGCCCACCGCGCCCGGCACGTTCATCCGCTGCGTCAGGCGGCCTTCCTTGCCGACCGTCGCGGAGAGCCGCGAGGCTTCCTTGGTGATGTCTCCCTCGCGGCCGATGGCCTCGTTAAACGCTTCGGCGATGCGCCCGTCGGTGCCCGCCCAGTCGCCGGGCAGCCGCACGGTGAAGTCGCCATCCCGAAACGACACGAGGCCCGCGAGGATCTGGCGCGAGCGCCTTTCGGAGATCGAGCGTTGGGCCCGCATCTCGGCGTACTCGCCGGCGAGGAGTGCGGGGTTCATCTCGATCAGGACCCCGCCGCCGCCGCCACCGCCGCCGTTGGACGGTCTCCCGTTCGACGGTCTCCCGTTCGACGGTTTCCCGTTCGACGGTCTCCCGTTGGACGGTCTCCCATTCGGCGGTTTCACGTTCGGCGGTTTCAGGAGCGACGGTTTCACGTGTGACGGTTTCACGTGTGACGGTTTCCCGTTGCCGGCTTTGCCGGTCTTCGCAGTGGCTTTGCGGGCTGGCTTGGACTTCTTCTTCGTTGCGGACTGGGTGGCCTGCTCCATCTAAGGCTCCTTTGCTCTAGATCTCGTTAGATGCCGTGCTCGTCTCGCGACGCCCCTTTTTTGCGCCGTCTTGTGCCGCCGTCTTTGTACTACTGCAACGGGGGATGGATGAATGGATAACCCGACGCGCTCACGCGCTGTCGCGGGCAGCCGCAGTGCGACGGACCTGAATTTTATCCATTGTTGGCTCCCTACCCCGATGACTTCATGGACTTTATCGGGGGTCGCCGCTTATACCTGTAGGAAAAAGCCGCGCAGGATTGTAGGGCTTTCTCCTACAAAGGTCAGAGATTGCCGAAGCGGCACTTCCGCGAGGTTCAATGCAGGCAGGTGAGCGGCAGTCGAATGCTGCCAAAAATGGCGGCGAGTCCGCGTCCCTGGCGGCTTCCAAGGCGAAATGTTGCCACGCCGGGCCTCAGCCGACGAGCGTGATCGGCTCCATCGCCTCGCCTTGGGCAAGCACCCGCCCGATGGCAGTAGCCTGCCCATAGCCCAGTGCCCGCAAAGCCCGCAGGCAGGCGTCCACCTGCCCGATCGGAACCCCCGCCAGCAGGCCGCCGGCGGTCTGCGGATCGAAAACGAGGGAGTAGCGCGGGTGGCCGACCATCGCCTCCTGGTTCCTGAGCGCGCGGCGCAACCGCACGTTGGCCGGCTGGAGCGAGCTGAGGATGCCGGCCCTGGCCGTTTCCTCCGCGCCCTCGAGCACCGGCAGCGCGGCCAGGTCGATCTCGGCATCCACGCCCGAGGCTCGCGTCATTTCGACCAAGTGCCCCAGCAGGCCAAAGCCCGTGAGGTCGGTGCAGGCGGTGGCGCCGTGATCGATCAGGCAGCGCGCGCCAAGGCGGTTGGACTGCGCCATGGAAACGAGCGCCGCGTCGATCCAGCGCCCGCGCGCCTCGAGCAGCGCATGCGCCGCGAAGAGCGTGCCGGTGCCGATCGGCTTGGTGAGGATCAGCACGTCGCCGGCCTCGAGGCCGCCTTTCTTCATGACCGTCGCAAGGCGCTCGTCGATGAGGCCGTTGACCGCAAAGCCGAGCGCAAGCTCCGCGCCCTCACCCGTGTGCCCGCCCACGAGCGCGCAGCCCGCCTCGTTGAGCACCTCGATCGCGCCGGTCATCATCTGCGTGAGCACGTCCTCGACCTTGGACTCGAGCCCCGGCGGCACGGTGACCACGGCGGTGGCCGTCTGCGCCTCCGCGCCCATCGCGAAGATGTCGCCGAGCGCATGGTTGGCCGCAACCTTGCCGAACACATAGGGATCGTCGATAAACGCGCGGAAGAAATCGACGCTGTGCACCAGCGCCTTGCCCGGCGGCATCCGCATGACGGCCGCGTCGTCCGGCGACTTGAGCCCGATCAGCACGTCGTCGCGCTCGACCGGGTTCAGCCCGGCGAGCGCGCGAGAGAGCACGCTTGCGCCGACCTTGGCGCCGCAGCCGCCGCAGCGCATCGCGATCGCCGAGATCGCCTGCGCGGCCTCCTCGGGTTCGAGCTTGATCGAAGTTGCCGGCGCGCCAGCGCGCGCGGCCATGTCCATCGCGGGCAGGTCGGTGAATTTCTGCATGAAGCGCCGGTCGATCCAGTCCTTCCAGCGCCAGACCCAGTCGCCCTCGGCAAACAAGCCCCCGCGCGAGGCGACCGCGTGCTTGTCCCCGGTGCTGATGAGGGCGAGCCACTTCTTCTGCGGGCGATACGGCTCGAGCGCCTCGCCCTCGACGGCGCGGCGCAGGTTCTTTGCCAGCGGCGGTCCCTGGCGCACGGCGAACACGCCAGCCTTCTCGCGCGCATGGCCGATGACATTGGCGATGTCGCCGGCGGCGAAGATGTCGGGATCGGTCTCGGTCTGCAGCGTGTCGTGCACGCGGATGAAGCCCGGCTCGTCGAGGGCGAGGCCGGTGCCGCGCAACCACTCCGCGCCCGCGGCACGCGTGACCCAGATGACTTCGTCCGCCTCGATCGAGCGTCCTTCGGGCAGCAGCAGGCGGCGGCCGGGCACCACTTGCTGGACCGGCGAATCGAGGTGGACTTCGACGCCCCTCGCCTGCAGCGCCCGCAGGAAGGCCCGGCGGACCGCGGTGTTATGCGTCGGCAGGATCTCGCTGCCGGCATCGATGAGGTGAAAGCGCGGCGCGGCGCCCTCGCGTCCGAGCGCGCGAAGCTCATTTCCCAGGCGGTACTGCATCGCCAGCGTCAACTCCACGCCGCCGGCTCCGGCGCCCACGACCGCGATCGACGCCGCGCCCTGCTTCAGCACGCGATCGAGCAACGCCAGCCAGCGGTCGTTGAACGCGTGGATCGGCTTGACCGGCACCGCGTATTCGGCCGCGCCGGGCACGTTGACGAGCATCGGCGCCGAGCCGATGTTGATCGAGAGCTTGTCGTACGGCACCGGCGGCCGGCTCCTGCACAGCACCTTGCGCGCCGCGCGGTCGATGCCGATCGCTTCGTCGCTGAAGAAGCGCGCGCCGGCAAAGCCCGCCAGCTTCCTCAGGTCGATATGCACATCGTCATAGGCGTAATGGCCCGCGATGTAGCCGGGCAGCATCCCGGAATACGGCGTGTGGGTATCGCGGCAGATCACCGTCAGGCGCACGCCCGGCACCGGCTTCATGCCGAAGCGCCTGATCACGCCGACATGGCTGTGCCCGCCGCCGACCAGCACGATGTCCCGCAGGACCGGTTGCACTCCTGGCTGCAATTACGCGCCCTCCCCGGCCGCGGTCAGCGTTCGACCGCTTTCACTCGGCTTCTTCTATCCAGAGCATCTGGATGGCTTCGAGGATCTTCTCCCCGGATTTTTTCGGGTCGTCGTCGAATCCGGGCAGCTCGGTGACCCAGCGGTACAGGTCGGTGAAGCGCACGAGCTTCGGGTCGACCTCCGGGTGCGCGTCGATGAGCGCGATCGCGATGTCACGGGAATCGGTCCATTTCAGCAGCGCAGTCATTCGCGAATCTCCCGGGCGTGGTTGATCGTGTACTTGGGGATCTCGATGGTGAGGTCCGCGTCCGCGACGAGGGCCTGGCACGAGAGCCGCGACTGCGCCTCGAGGCCCCACGCCTTGTCGAGCATGTCTTCTTCGTCCTCGGTGGCCTCGGCCAGCGAACCGATGCCGGCGCGCACGACCACGTGGCAGGTCGTGCATGCGCAGGACTTTTCGCAGGCATGCTCGATCTCGATGCCGTTGGCCAGCAGCACGTCGCAGATCGAGACGCCTTGCCTGGCGTCGATCTCGGTGCCCTTGGGGCAGAGCTGTGGGTGGGGCAGGACGATGAGCTTGGGCATCTCGGTACAGGGTAACCTCAGGTTCCCCCGTGGCCCCCTCCTGAGAGTTTCAGGTTGGCGATTTTCTGGCCGGTCAGCGCGGCGCGCACGCTGCGGTCCATGCGGCGCGCGGCGAAATCCTCGGTCACGCGATTCAGCGCCTCCGAGGAGGACTTGATTGCGCGGTGCTCGGTGCCGGCGACGGTCTTGGTCAGCGCGTCCACCCGGCAATCGATGTCGGTGCGCTCGGTAGCCGAGAGCAAGCCGGCATCGGCCGCGAGCGCGGCGCGCACGGCCTCGAGCAGGCGCTCCGCGTCGACGCGCGCCTCCTGCAGCGCGCGCGCCTGCATGTCGTCGCGCGCGTGCTCGAAGGAATCCTTGAGCATGCGCGAGATGTCTTCGTCGCCCAAGCCGTACGAAGGCTTGACGTCGACCGAGGCTTCGGCACCGGTGGTGCTTTCCTTTGCGCTGACCGAGAGCAGGCCGTCGGCGTCGACCTGGAAAGCCACGCGGATGCGCGCGGCGCCAGCGGCCATCGGCGGGATGCCGCGCAATTCGAACCGCGCGAGCGACCGGCAGTCGCAAACCAGCTCGCGCTCGCCCTGCACCACGTGGAAGCTCATCGCGCTCTGGCCGTCCTTGAAGGTGGTGAACTCCTGCGCGCGCCCCACGGGAATCGTCGAGTTGCGCGGGACGACCCTTTCGACGAGGCCGCCCATCGTCTCGACGCCAAGCGACAGCGGGATCACATCCAGCAGCAGCCAGTCCTCGCCCGCGGTCTTGTTGCCTGCGAGCACATTGGCCTGCATCGCCGCGCCAAGCGCGACGACCTTGTCGGGATCGAGGTTGTTCAGCGGGTCGCGCTTGAAGAACTCGGCGACCGCGCGCTGGATCTGCGGCATGCGCGTCGACCCGCCGACCATGACGACGCCCTTGACGTCCTCGATCGCGAGGCTCGCATCGCGCAGCGCCTTGCGCGTAGGGCCGAGCGTCTTGGCCACCAGCGTCTGCGTGAGCCCGGTAAAAATCTTCGTCGTCAGCGTCACGTCGATGACCTCGCCGGTGCCGAGCTTCGCGGTGACATGAGCGATGCCATGCAGCGTGAGCGCCTCCTTGGCTTCGCGCGACTTGGTGAGGAGGAGCCGCGTGTCGTGCGCGGAGAGGGGCGGCAGCTTGGCCTGCTCGAGCACCCAGCAGAACACGCGATGGTCGAAATCGTCGCCTCCGAGCGCGGCATCGCCGTTGGTGGCGAGCACCTCGAACACGCCCTTGGACAGGCGCAGGATCGAGATGTCGAAGGTTCCGCCGCCAAGGTCGAACACCGCGTAGACGCCTTCGGAAGCGTTTTCGAGGCCGTACGCGATCGCCGCGGCGGTCGGCTCGTTCAGCAGGCGCAGCACGTTGAGGCCCGCGAGGCGCGCCGCATCCTTGGTCGCCTGGCGCTGCGGATCGTCGAAATAGGCCGGCACCGTGATCACCGCGCCGATCAATTCACCGCCGAGCGACGCGGTAGCGCGGGCGGCCAGCACTTTGAGGATTTCAGACGAGATCTCGACCGGGCTCTTGACGCCGGCCACGGTGCGCAGCCGGACCATGCCGGGCTCGTCTACGAAATCGTAGGGCGCGTTCTCGACGTTGGCCACGTCCTTGAGGCCGCGGCCCATGAAGCGTTTGGCCGAGTAAATGGTGTTCTTCGGGTCTTCCGATGGGTGGGTGGAATGCGCGTCCTGCGCGGCGTAGCCAGTCTCAGTGTGGCCGTCGGGGAAATAACGCACGACGGAAGGCAGCAGCACGCGGCCCTGCTCGTCCGGCAGGCAGACAGCGGTGCCGCTGCGCACCGTCGCGACCAACGAGTTCGTCGTGCCGAGGTCGATGCCGACCGCAAGCCGGTGCTCGTGCGGCGCGGCGGAATCGCCGGGTTCGGAGATTTGCAATAACGCCATCAGCGTTCCTTAACCGTCGCCATCAGCGTTCAAAAATCGTTGCCATGGTTACTTGTCGATCCCTTCATAAGCGTCGCCGACTTCCTCGCCGAACCGGGAGAGGAACTGCAGCTCGCGCAGCACGCCGATCGCGGCCGGGTAGTCTTTTTCCGTATCGATCTTCGCCGCCAGCAAAGTCTCCAGCCGCTGGCGATCGCGCGTGAGCTGCTTGGAGAGGGCGTCCAGCGCCGTGGTGTCCTTCGCCTCTTCAAGCGATTCGCGCAGCTCGAGTTGGCGCATGAGGAAAGCCGGCGGCATCGCGGTGTTGGTCTCGAAGCCGACGTCGTGGCCGGCCTGCTCCAGCAGGTACTTGGCGCGCAGCACCGGGTCCTTCAGCGTGCGGTAGGCCTCGTTCACGCGCGTGGTCCACTGCATCGAGGCGCGCTTTTCGGCCTCGCCCGAATTGACGAACTTGTCCGGGTGGATGCGCGCCTGGATCTCGCGGTACGAGCGCTCGAGCGCAACCGCATCCAGCACATAGGCACTGGGCAGGCCGAACAGCGAGAAGTGGTCCTGCGCGATGTTTAGCGTCATGGAAGAGAACAGGGGAACCTGCAGCGGTTCCCCCGTACCCCCTTGGCTACGGGGGGTAGGTTGGCCGCGCCGAAGGATGCACTGACCTCCCACGCGCCTCCGCAGGCGTATATCGCCTGTCGGCAGGTCACGCGAGGGCCGTGCAACCGATATATTAACCCGCGTTCAGCCTAGATATTGAAGCTCTCGCCGCAGCCGCACTCGTCCTTGACGTTCGGGTTCCTGAACTTGAAACCCTCGTTGAGGCCTTCGCGGGTGTAGTCGAGTTCCGTGCCGTCGATATAGGCCAGGCTCTTGGGGTCGACGAGCACCTTGACGCCGTGGCTGCTGAATTCCACGTCGTCCGGGTTGACCGCGTCCGCAAACTCGAGCTTGTAGGCCATGCCCGAGCAGCCGGTCGTGCGCACGCCCAGCCGAAGGCCCACGCCTTTGCCGCGCTTGGTCAGGTAGCCGCTGACGTGGTCCGCGGCTTTCTCGGTGAGGGTGATCGCCATCTTTTCTCCAGTCCTCTTGGATCGGTGGAACGTTAGCCGTGCGCAGCCTGCTTTTCGGGCGCCGCGGTCGTTTCGCCGTGCTTCTGCTTGTAATCCGCCACTGCCGCCTTGATCGCGTCTTCGGCGAGGATCGAACAGTGGATCTTGACCGGCGGCAGCGCGAGTTCGGCGGCGATCTGGGTGTTCTTGATGCCCATCGCCTCGTCGAGCGTCTTGCCCTTGACCCATTCGGTGATGAGGGAGGACGAAGCGATCGCCGAGCCGCAGCCGTACGTCTTGAAGCGCGCATCCTCGATCGTGCCGTCCTTGGCGACCTTGATCTGCAGCTTCATCACGTCGCCGCAGGCGGGCGCGCCGACCATGCCGGTGCCCACCGAATCGTCGCCCTTCTCGAACGAGCCGACGTTGCGGGGATTTTCGTAGTGGTCGATGACTTTGTCGCTGTATGCCATGGCAGTCTCCTGAAACAACCTAGGTTGGGCACTCCGTAACCAACGTGCAGCGCCCTTATTGCCTTTATCGGATCTCCTCATTTTGAACATCTGAGGTTTGCGCGTTGCGCAAACCGGGGGATGTTCAAAATGAGGAGACTTGGGAATTCAAATTCGGTACGGCGTCTCCATCCGTTAAATTCGAATTCGGTACATCCTCAATGTGCCGCCCACTGCACCGTATTCAAGTCGACACCGTCCTTGTACATTTCCCAGAGCGGCGAGAGCTCGCGCAGTTTCGCCACCTTGCTCCTGACCAGGTTCACCGCGAAATCGACTTCCTCGGCGGTGGTGAATTTTCCGAGCGTGAAGCGGATCGACGAGTGCGCCAGTTCGTCCGACCTTCCGAGCGCGCGCAGCACATACGAAGGCTCGAGTGAAGCCGACGTGCATGCCGACCCCGACGATACCGCGATGTCCTTGATCGCCATGATCAGCGACTCGCCCTCGACGTAGTTGAAGCTCGCGTTGAGGTTGCCGGGGATGCGCTTTTCGAGGTCGCCGTTGAGCACGACCGCTTCCATCTCCGAGAGGCCCGCCCAGAGGCGGTCGCGCAGCATGCGGATGCGCTCGTTGTCGGTCGCCATTTCTTCCTTGGCGATGCGCGCGGCCTCGCCCATGCCGACGATCTGGTGCGTGGGCAGGGTGCCGGAACGGAATCCCCGCTCGTGCCCGCCGCCGTGGATCTGCGCTTCGATGCGAACGCGCGGCTTCCTGCGGATATACAGCGCGCCGATGCCCTTGGGGCCGTACATCTTGTGCGCGGTGATCGTCATGAGGTCGACCTTGAGCTTCGAGAGGTCGATCGGGATCTTGCCCGCGGCCTGCACTGCGTCGCAGTGGAGGAGGATGCCCCTGGCGCGGCAGATTTCGCCGAGCTCGGCGATCGGCTGGATCACGCCGATCTCGTTGTTCACCATCATGATCGACGCGAGGATCGTGTCCGGGCGGATCGCCGCCTTGAATTTCTCCACGTCGACCAGCCCGTCTTCCTCCACATCGAGGTACGTGCACTCGAAGCCCTGGCGTTCCAACTCGCGCATCGTGTCGAGCGTGGCCTTGTGCTCGGTCTTCTGCGTGATGAGGTGCTTGCCCTTGGTCTTGTAGAACTGCGCCGCGCCCTTGATCGCGAGGTTGTTGCCCTCGGTCGCGCCGGAGGTCCACACGATCTCCCTTGGATCCGCGCCAAGCAATCCCGCCACGTGCGCGCGTGCTTCTTCCACCGCCTCCTCCGTCTTCCAGCCATACGCGTGCGAACGCGAGGCCGGGTTGCCGAAGTGTTCGGTGAGGTACGGGATCATCTTCGCGGCCACGCGCGGATCGACCGGCGTGGTCGCGGAGTAATCGAGGTAGATCGGAAACTTCATCGAATGCGGGTCCTTGTTTGCGTTCAGGCGACTGCTTCGGCCGTGGGTTTCGCCGAGGCGCGCAGGTCCTTGATCACGGTGGTTTCCTTGCCCTTCTGGTGGTCCACCAGATCCTGCAGCGAAACCGAGCTCAGGTAGTCGAACATCTTCGTGTTGAGCGTCGCCCACAGGTCGTGCGTCATGCAGCGCTTTTCGCCGTCGACGCAATTTTCCTTGCCGCCGCATTGGGTTGCATCCAGCGGCTCGTCCACCGCCAGGATGATGTCGGCCACCGACATCTGCCGCAGGGGCTGGGCTAGGTTGTACCCGCCGCCCGGGCCTCGCACGCTCGAGACCAGGTTGTGCCGGCGCAGCTTGCCGAAGAGCTGCTCGAGGTACGAAAGCGAGATGTGCTGGCGCTGGCTGATCGCCGAAAGCGTGACCGGCCCACCGTTCTGGCGCAATGCCAGATCGACCATGGCGGTCACCGCGAACCTGCCTTTGGTAGTGAGTCTCATGGTTGGATTCCCCTCGGTTGGATTCCATGGGTTGGATTCCATGGGTTGGATTCCATGGGTTGGAGCCTTCGTATACCCGATCTAATTAGTCAAGTATAGCCTATCCGACTGGATTACTCAAGTATTTAAGTCTTTTATTTCACAGCTCTAAGTGGGCCGTCGCTGCCCTCGGCGCGCTCGTCCGGCGCCTTTTTGCGCTCGTCCAGCTGGCGCTCCAGACGGTCCAGCTTGGCGCGCAGGGCATGCACGGTCTGGTCCAGCTCCTGCGATTGCTCGACCAGCGTCCGGATCGCCTTGGCGTACGGGTCGTCGCAATCCTGAACCACTGCATACGCCGCGAATCGCACCGCGCCGACCGCATCGCCTTCGACTACACGGCCCGGCACGCCGACCACGGTGGCGCCCGCGGGGACTTCACGCACCACCACCGCGTTCGAGCCGATCTTTGCGCCGTCGCCGACGAAAATCGGTCCGAGGATCTTTGCACCCGCGCCAATGACCACGCCCTTGCCGAGCGTCGGGTGGCGCTTGCCGCCATTCCACGAGGTGCCGCCCAGAGTTACGCCGTGGTAAAGCGTGCAGTCATCGCCGATCTCCGCCGTCTGTCCAATGACCACACCCATGCCGTGATCGATGAATACGCGGCGCCCGACAGTCGCGCCCGGGTGGATCTCGATCCCGGTGAGAAAGCGCCCCACGTGCGAGACGAACCGCCCCGCCCAGCGCAGGCGCAAGTCCCATAAGGTTTTCGCGATCCTGTGGATCCAAAGGGCGTGCATGCCGGGGTAGCAAGTGAGCACTTCCCACGCGGTGCGCGCTGCGGGATCGCGGTCGAAAACCGACCGGATGTCTTCTCTGAGCCTGGTAAGCATCGTTCAATAGTAGGAATGCCTACCTATTTAGTCAACTATTCGGCCGGAGGGTTCCGTCGCTTGAGAAGGGCGTTAAGCAAGCCCCTGATAATGTTGAGTTCTTCCCGCTCCACCCGGCCGCGCGCGAAGAGCCGCCGGAAACGTTCGGCGAGCCTGCCGGGGTTCGCGGGATCGAGGAATCCGCTCTCCAGCGAGGCCTTTTCCAGGTGACCGTAAAGCCCCTCGAGTTCGGCCACGGTTGCCAGCGGCTCGACCCGTGCCTCGCTCATCGCCCCGCCGGTCAGGGCCATGCGCAATTCGTACGAAACGACCTGCACCGCCTGCGCGAGGTTGAGCGAACTCCAGTCGGGGTCGGTGGGGATGCGCACGTGATGCTGGCAGGCGAGCAACTCTTCATTGGTGAGGCCGGAAGCTTCGTTGCCGAACACGAAGGCGACCTGGCCGTTGCGCGCGTCCGCGATCGCAGCGGCCGCAGATTCCCGCACTGCGATGTTGTCCGGTCCCCATTCGCGCACGCGCGCCGAGAGGGCGTACGCCACGTCGCAATCGCCGATCGCCTCGGTCAGCGAATCGACGACGCGCGCGTGCTCGAGCACGTCGATCGCGCCGGCTGCGAGCGCGAACGCGTCCACATCCGGAAATCTTTTGGGGTTGACCAGCACAAGCGATGCGAGGCCCATGTTCTTCATCGCGCGGGCCGTGGAACCGATGTTGCCCGGGTGGCTGGTGCGCACCAGGACCACGCGAATGTTCGAAAAGGGGTTGGGGCTCATTGTGTGAAGTTTAAAATGCGGGAGTTTAAAATACGCGCTCCTTTCCAGAAGAAGAATCCAAATGCAGCATCCGATGTTGAATGTCGCCATCAAGGCGGCCCGGCGCGCGGGCTCGATCATCAACCGGGCCTCGCTTGCCGGCGGTTTCGAGGTGCAGACCAAGCGCGCCAACGATTTCGTCACCGAGATCGACAAGGCCGCCGAGAACGCGATCATCGACATCATCCGCCACTCGTACCCGGACCACGCGATCCTCGCCGAGGAATCCGGTGAGGACACCGGCGCCGAAAAGACCGAGTACACATGGGTCATCGACCCGCTGGATGGCACGACGAACTTCATCCACGGCTTCCCGCAGTATTGCGTGTCGATCGCGCTGCGTTACCGCGGGCAGCTCGCGCATGCCGTGGTCTATGACCCGCTGAAGAACGAGCTTTTCACCGCCTCCAAGGGCCGCGGAGCCTATCTCGACGACCGGCGCGTGCGGGTGACCAAGTGCGCGCATTTGCGCGATGGCCTGATCGGCACCGGGTTCCCGTTCAAGGAACTCGACCGGCTCGACCTCTACATGAAGCAGATGCGCACCATGATGACCTCGAGCGCGGGCGTGCGCCGCGCGGGCGCCGCGGCGCTCGACCTCGCGTACGTGGCTTGCGGGCGCATCGACGGTTTCTGGGAGATGGGCTTAAGCCCCTGGGACATGGCGGCCGGCGCGCTGCTCATCAGGGAGGCCGGCGGACTCGTCGGCGGCCTGACCGGCGAGGACGACTGGTACGAGACCGGCGACATCGTCGCATCCACGCCCAAGCTCTTCCCCCAACTGCTCGAAGCGATCAAGTAGCCCATGGCAGAAGAACTCGATTTTTCCAGCAGTCCGGCCGCGCCGCCCGGGCCGAAACCCGCCGCCGCCGCCGCGATCAGCGCCGTGCAGGGCACCGCCCAGAGCGCGGTCTACAGCCCGGCCCTTGCGCTCGAGTTCTTCCGCCACACCGGCACGGTGGAGATAAAGCCCGCGGGCAAGCCCATCTTCGTCGAGAACGAGAAGTCCGGCGGCTTTTTCACCAAGGGCGCGCGCATGTACCTGCTGCTCGACGGCGAGATCGGCCTCATGATCAAGGGCAAGTTCTTCGGCGTGGTGAAGGCCGGCGAGATCTTCGGCGAGCTCGCGGTGATCGCGGGCGTGCCGCGCAGCGCGACCGCGATGGCCAAGGCCGACTGCAAGGTACTGTCCCTGGACGAGAAGCAATTCCACGCGGCCCTGCAAAAGACGCCGGACTTCGCGCTCATGCTCATGAGCAGCATGGGCAACCGGCTTCGCCAGAGCATCGCCAAGCTGGCGGCGTCGCCTTCCTCCGCGAGCGCGCCGCCCGTGGATCGCAGCGACGTCATCGACAAGAAAATGCTGGCCGAGCTCACGCGCGAACTCGGCGGCCAGCCGCCGGTCCCCTACGGCCCGGGCAAGACCATCATCCAGGCTGGCGCGGTCGGCGCATCGATGTACGTCGTGATGGACGGGCACGTGGCGATCTCGATCGGCGAGCGCGTGGTCGAGCGCGTCAGCGCCGGCGGGATCTTCGGCGAGATGGCGCTGGTCGACCGCTCCGCGCGCGCCGCGACCGTCGTGGCCGAGAGCGCTTGCGCGCTCATCACCATCGGGCGCAACGAGTTCATCGCCCTCATCAAGGCCAAGCCGGTCTTCGGCGCCCTGCTGCTCAAGGCGCTCGCGCTGCGCATGCAGTACCTCGCGCAACAGGTTTCTCTGCTGCCCAGTTAAGAAGTTAAAAAGGACGGATGGCCAAACACAAAGCGCTTGGGCACCGCCGAAGTCCCTATGTGCGGTACCCCACTTGCTGACGCTGGGGACGCCCTTTGCGGCTAGAATATGCGAAGACTATTATTTATACCCGCCCACTGCGGACCATGGCGACCAAATGAAGACGCTCCCGCCTGCGAAAACCCCGCTCGCCCCCACCCAGAACGCGCTTCTGGCCGCGCTCCCGGTGGACGATTATCACCGGCTCGCCCCCCCACCTCCATTGCGTCCCCATGCCGCTTGGCTGGGCGCTCTACGAGGCCGGCGATCGCATGGGGCACGCTTACTTCCCGACCGAGGGCATCGTTTCCCTGCTCTCGGTGATGGAGAACGGCGCCTCCGCCGAGATCGCGCTGACCGGCAATGAAGGGCTGGTGGGCATCTCGCTTTTCATGGGCGGCGACACCGCGCCGAGCCGCGCCGTCGTGCAATCCGAAGGCCATGCCTACCGGATGCGCGCCGACTACCTCAGGTGCGAGTTCGAACGCGGGGGCGAATTGCAGCACCTGTTGCTGCGCTACACGCAGGCCCTCATCACGCAGATAGGGCAGACCGCCGTGTGCAACCGGCATCACACGCTCGACCAGCAGCTTTGCCGCTGGCTGCTGTTGAGCCTGGACCGCCTGCCCACGAACCAGCTCCTCATGACGCAGGAGCTCATCGCCAACATGCTGGGCGTGCGCCGCGAAGGCGTCACCGAGGCCGCGCAGCACCTGCAGCAAGCCGGGCTGATCCGCTACCGGCGCGGCCGGATCACCGTGCTGGACCGGCCGGGACTGGAAGCGTGCGTATGCGAGTGCTACGCGGCGGTCAGGCGCGAAACCGACCGGCTGTTTGCGAGTCACATAGTGGGTCGAACACCTCGCGCGTAGGGTCCTTGTTAAGCGGGGTTACCGAACATACGGTCGGTCCTCCCGGCGGGAAAATTCACCAACCAAAACCACGGGGGAAAACATCGATGTTGCCGCACTTCTGGCCCGAGAAGTACCGGTCGGGCGTTTCGAATATCAAGGATGCAATCGAGAGCGGACTCGCTTCGGCCGGGGCGGACATGGCCAACAGCAGTGTCTTCCTGCCGAAGAAATACCTCCAGTTGCCGGGCGTGCCGGCGCGAATGGACATCGCGGCCGTGCCCTGCGACGCGCCCAAGTTCGTCGTGAAATTCACCCAGCAGGAAATCATGGATTGCGCGGCCGGCATCGAACGCGAAGACGTGCGGGAGAAGATCTCGCGCTACGCCCTGGCTTATGCCCAGTACCGCAACAGCCCGGAGCGCTCGGCGCGGCTGCTGTCTTCGTTCAAATAGGCCGCAAGACGGTACGTTGGCGTACTGAGAGACAAGCCCCAAACGACCTGGTCCGGAGAGACCTTCAGCCGCCTATAAAGCCAAGCTGGTGAATATGTCAGTGGGCTATCGAACATACCGGAAGGACGACGAGTACTATGCTCTCGATCCCAAACCGGGTACACCACGCACCCTGAGGAAGTTCGTAGGGCTCCTCGATGCCACGCCGAAGTTCGACAGCGCACAGACCATCGACGATCGAACGCGACGCACCTGACGATCCGGCGTGTGTGCTTGCAATCAATGCGGGCTCATCGAGCGTCCGCTTCGCGCTGTACGACCTGGCGGACAAGCCGGTGCGGCGTTTTCGCGGCAAGTTGGCGCGGATCGGCCTTCCCGACGCAACGCTGGAAGTCGAATACGAGAGCGGTGGTCCATTGCAAGTCGTCGCCATCCAGGCCGGCGACCATGCCGCCGCCGCAACTGCGCTCATTGACTGGCTCGAAGAGGCGCGCGTTCTACCGGGGCTCAAGGCGATCGGCCATCGTATAGTGCACGGCGGGCCGAGGTACAGCGCTCCGGTGCTGGTCGATGCCGATCTCCTGGAGGCGCTTCGCGGTCTCAGCGCATACAGCCCGGAGCACCTTCCAGCCGAGATCGACCTCATCGAGCGCGTTGGCCGGCGCATGTCCGGCATCCCGCAGGTAGCGTGCTTCGACACGGACTTTCATCGCGACATGCCGCGCGTCGCGAAGCTTCTGCCCATCCCGCGGCGTTTCTATGAGAAGGGCGTCCGCCGCTTCGGCTTTCATGGGCTTTCCTATGCGTTCCTCATGGACGAGCTCGATCGCGTTGCGGGCACTGATGCCGCGCGTGGACGCATCATCCTTGCCCACCTGGGCAACGGCTCGAGCCTCGCCGCAGTAAGCCAGGGCAAGCCGATCGACACGTCGATGGCCTTCACGCCGGCCGCCGGCGTTCCGATGGGCACGCGCTCGGGAGACCTCGACCCGGGTCTTGCGTGGTACCTGGCACGCACCGAAGGCATGAGCGCGGAGCAGTTCCATCACATGGTCAATCACGAATCCGGGTTGCTGGGCATTTCGGAGACCGGCTCGGACATGCGCGACCTGCTCGCGCGCGAAACGACCGATGAGCGCGCGGCCGAAGCCGTGGCGCTCTACTGCTACCAGGTCATGAAATCGATCGGGGCTTATGCCGCGGCTCTTGGCGGCCTGGACACACTGGTGTTCTCAGGCGGAATAGGCGAAAACGCGCCCGCAATCCGCCGGCGCATTTGCGAGCGCCTTGGATTTGCCGGCGTAGTCATCGACGACGGCCGCAACGACGCGAACGAAGGCGTCATCTCGGCAGACACCGGCAGGGTCACCGTTCGCGTGATCCCCACCGATGAAGAGGCAATGATTGCGCGCGCCACCCGAAACTTTCTGGCAAGTGAAGACCATGGATGAACGACCATGAATGAACTGCTGAGCGCCGCCCTCCTCGCCAAAATGGATGCCTATTGGCGCGCCGCAAACTACCTTTCGGTCGGCCAGATCTACCTCTTCGACAATCCCCTGCTGAAGCAGCCGCTTGCCCTCGAGCACGTGAAACCGCGCCTGCTGGGGCATTGGGGCACGACGCCGGGGCTCAACTTCATCTACGTGCACCTGAACCGGATCATCAGGCAGCACGACCTGAACATGATGTATGTGATCGGACCGGGACACGGCGGGCCGGGCATCGTTGCGAATTCGTATCTCGAGGGCACCTACAGCGAGGTTTACCCGGACATCTCGCAGGATGAGCGCGGGATGCAGCGCCTTTTCAGGCAGTTCTCTTTCCCGGGGGGCATTCCCAGCCATGTCTCGCCTGAGGTGCCGGGTTCCATCCACGAGGGCGGGGAGCTGGGCTACTCGCTCATGCATGCCTACGGAGCGGCGTTCGACAATCCGGACCTGATCGTCGCATGTGTCGTGGGCGACGGCGAAGCCGAGACCGGTCCGCTCGCGACAAGCTGGCATTCGAACAAGTTTCTGAATCCGGTCCATGACGGTGCTGTGCTGCCGATCCTGCACCTGAACGGATACAAGATCGCGAGTCCCACCGTGCTGGCCCGCATCGGCCACAAGGAGCTCGACCACCTTTTGCGCGGTTACGGCTACGAGCCGTTTTATGTCGACGGCGAGGAGCCTTACCAGGTTCACCAGTCCATGGCTTCCAAGCTCGAGCGGGTCATCGGGAACATCCGCGGCATCCAGGAGGACGCGCGTTCCGGCAAAGCCGTCACCCGGCCGAGTTGGCCGATGATCGTACTGCGCACGCCAAAAGGCTGGACCGGGCCGAAGAGCGTCGATGGCAAACAGACCGAAGATTCGTGGCGCTCGCACCAGGTCCCGCTTTCAGACCTGAAAGGCAAGCCGGAACACCTGGGAATCCTCGAGCGATGGATGAAAAGCTATCGCCCCGAAGAGCTTTTCGATCACACGGGGAGGCTGATCCCGGAGCTGGCGGAGCTTGCCCCGAAAGGTGCGCGCCGGATGGGAGCGAATCCGCATGCCAACGGCGGGGCTTTGCTTCGGGACCTGGCGATGCCGGACTTTCGCGAGTACGCCGTTGCGCTCCCGAGTCCCGGCGCCGTGGCGGGCGAAGCCACGCGCGTGACAGGGGCCTTCCTGCGCGATGTAATGAAGCTCAATCTCGACAGTCGCAACTTCCGAGTCTTCGGCCCAGACGAGACCGAATCGAACCGGCTCGGCTGCCTGTTCGAAGCCACCGATCGCGTCTTCACCGGCGAGCTCAAGTCCTCCGACAGCCAGATCTCGCCGGAGGGCCGGGTCATGGAGGTCTTGAGCGAGCACCTGTGCCAGGGCTGGCTCGAAGGCTACCTGCTCACCGGGCGGCACGGGTTCTTCTCGTGCTACGAAGCTTTTGTGCACATCGTCGGGTCGATGTTCAACCAGCACGCCAAGTGGCTCAAGGTCACCCAGGCGATTGCCTGGCGGCGCCCGATCGCTTCGCTCAACTACCTGCTCACTTCCCACGTATGGCGGCAGGACCACAACGGCTTCAGCCACCAGGACCCGGGTTTCATCGATCACGTGGTCAACAAGAAGGCCGGCGTGATTCGCGTCTACCTGCCTCCCGACGCGAATACGCTGCTGTCGGTCACCGATCATTGCCTTCGGAGCCGCAATTACGTCAACGTCATCGTCGCGGGCAAGCAGCCGGCCCCGCAGTGGCTCGACATGGACGCCGCCATCAGGCATTGCACCGCGGGCATTGGTGCCTGGCCGTGGGCGGGCAGCGACGCGGGAGACGAGCCCGATGTCGTCATGGCCTGCGCCGGAGATGTGCCGACGCTGGAGGCACTCGCGGCGGTGGACCTGCTGCGCGAGCACGCTCCGGCGCTGAAGGTGCGAGTCGTCAACGTTGTCGACCTGATGGCGCTTCAGCACCCGAGCGAGCATCCGCACGGCCTGAGCGACGAAGATTTCGATCGCCTCTTCACAGTCGACAAGCCCGTGCTCTTCGCCTATCACGGCTATCCCTCGCTCATCCATCGGCTCACGCATCGCCGGACCAACCACGGCAACTTTCATGTGCGCGGTTATAACGAAGAGGGAACCACGACGACGCCTTTCGACATGGCGGTGCTCAACGGGCTCGATCGGTTCCACCTGGTGCAGGCCGTGGCAGAGCGCGTGCCGGCGTTGGGCGCGCGCGCGGCCCACCTCACTCGGTTCACCAGCGAAAAGCTGCTCGAGCACAAGCGCTACATCGAGCACTACGGCGACGACATGCCGGAGATCCGCGAATGGCGCTGGGGTGCGCGAAGGGCAGCGGCGCCACCCTGAACAAGATCCTCTCTGACCCCTCGATCAAGGAAGTCGCCGTAGTCGCAAGCGCATTGGGGGCCGACCTCGAATCCGGCCTCACGTCGCAGGAAGCCTCGCGAAGGCTCTCCGCGCAAGCGAGGCGACAAGGCAGGGCGATGCCGTAAGGCGCACGCCTACAGTCGAATGGGCGGTCGTCCAATCGCCATGCCCTCGCCTTGTCGGCCGCGTGTTGGCAGCATTTCGGCTGCTTGGCCTCCACTGGCGCGGGGTCAAGGGTAATTTTGGCAGTAATTAGGGTCCGAGGCTACGACACCGTCAGTACTGAAATATGTCCCGCCCGCCCTTTTTGGCGCGCGGCCGGATCAGGATCTCCACGTCTTGATTGAGGGCGGTGAGGAACTGCATCAGGCGTTCGACGGAGAATTGGTCAAGGCGGTAGTTTGTCAGTGCGGAGACTTTGGGTTGCGGCACGCCGAGCAAGAGGGCATTTTCGCGTTGCTTGAGCTTGCGCGCCTTGAGCAGTTCATTGACGGCCAGCGCCAGGCGCGTCTTGGTCTGACGCTCCGCGGCATCGGGATACCCCAAATCGGCGAACACGTTACTTGTTCCGCGGGTGATCCTGGTCATGGTGTAGCTCTGTTCTCGTAATCGGCTTGAGCGCGTTTGAGGCGCTCCGTGAGTCACGGATATATGAAGACAGGTATGTTTAGTCAATCAGAATTCATGGTGCTGGTGGGCAGCGCCGCGCAAGCGAGGCGACAAGCAGGGCGATGCGGTAAGGCGCACGCCTACAGTCGAATCGGCGGTCGTCCAATCGCCATGCCCTCGCCCCGTCGGCCGCGTGTTGGCAGCATTTCGGCTGCTTGGCCGCTACTGGCGAGGGGCCTGGCAGCGGACCGGGACCCGAAACGTATCGCTCAATCAAGATACCTCGTGGCAGCATTTTGGCATGCGGCCCAATAGGCATAAGGGACAGACGCGAAAAATGGCAGTATTTAAGTGCCCGATTGTCTGCTGTGGAGTTCGATGGCAAGGGCACAGCTTGCGCAGCTTCGACAGCGCCGCGAGCCCGCCCGCTCACCCACGCGGACAAGGCCTTCAGCGTGGCTGCCGACATGTCGTTGTTACGACGCTGCCACCGGCACCGTCATCTACCGCTCCAAGATGCACCTGAGCCTGCGAGGGAAGGGCGGGGCCCCTTCCCCTCCTCAGCAACTTCCAGGTGATGCCCCCCCCCAGAGTGGCCGGCGAACGCCGTCATACCCCTGACGTATCACCCTCTGCCCGACATCGCGTAGCGCCGCGCGCGGCGCAGTTGCATCGCGGCGAGCGGGAATCGGGCCATTTGACGCAAGGAGCATTGCGGATCGGGAGAACGCAGGGGCAAAATGCTCCCAAGCACAACAACTGCGAGCCTAGAATCGATGCGCAACCGCCACGGTGGGCCGGATGCATCAGAAGAGCGAGATTGGTTTTCCTGTCGTTTCGCCGCTTCGGTATCGAAACCCTGTGCCTGCACGCGGGCCTGCAAGCTTGTGGACACCGGTAGTTCGCCTTAGATCGCTTAGCCTCTCTGCTTCTAGCGCATAGGCGGGAGCCCTATCCAATGCTCACCGACACGCCGCAACTACCTCTGGGCTGCTATCGACTCGGTTTTAGCGGCACGACGGGCTCGCGCTTGTTTCCGGGCTCTGCCTGGCGTGGTGCCCTCGGGCATGCGTTACGCCGGCTCGCATGTCTTACCGGCGCGCCCGATTGCCGGGGCTGCCTGGAGGTGCATCGCTGCGCCTACGCGTACGTGTTCGATACGCCAATACCCCCTGGTGCGGTGAAGATGCGCCTCTACGCGCAGGCCCCTCACCCGTTCGTGCTGCGCGAGGTACGCGCGGATACCGGCATCGATCTCCACCTTACGCTCGTTGGCCGCAGCAACGCTTACTTGCCGCTGTTGGTGCTGGCGCTCATGCAAGCCGCCGAAAATCCGCTTGGGATCTCCGGTCACCGCTTGCGGCTGCTCTCGGTAGACCAGGCCGCGACGCCTGGGGACGATGCCTGGACGCGCATCGATGCCGCGAACGGCATCCTGACTCCGTTAGCACCGCAATGCCCTGTCGTTCCAGAGTTGGCCGCGGGAGATATCGAAATCACCTTTGAAACGCCACTTCGGGTAAAGCGCGCAGGTCAACACGTACGCGAGACCAATTTCCATTTTTCCGATCTGTTCGGCAATCTGCTACGGCGCGTATCGATGCTCAGCTACTTTCACACCGATAAGCCGTTCGAAACGGATTTTCGAGCCGTGATGGCTGCAGCGCGTCTGGTGGCAAGTCACACGCAACTGCGCTGGGACGACCAGCCGCGCCACTCCGCTCGCCAGAACCAAGATATGAATCTGGGGGGCGTTGTAGGGACACTGCGGATGGCAGCGGCCGACATTGCTCCGTTTTGGCCGATCCTATGGCTCGGCCAGTTCATTCATGCAGGGAGCGTGGCAACGATGGGGCTCGGTTACTACACGATCGCGAGCTTGACTTCTGCCACTCCGGACCCCAAGGGACCGTAGGCCAGCTCGATGGGCACCGACACCATCAATCCGGATCATCCCGAGCATTACCCCCGCCGCATCCTGCTCGCGGCAAGCGGCCTGTCGCCGCAGGTAGTGACCGAAACGCTTTTTGCGCTGGCGTTGCGTGCCGGGAACCCCTACGTCCCAACCGAAATACACCTGATCACCACCGCCGATGGCGCCAGCCGCGCACGCCTGATGCTGCTCTCCGACACGCCAGGCTGGTTTCACCGGCTGCGCGAGGACTACGCGCTCCCGGCAATCCATTTCGACGAGAAGCTCATTCATGTGATCGCCGGCCCCGAGGGCGGCGCGCTGGACGATATTCGTACCGCCGCGGAGAACGACTTCGCTGCGGACTTCATCACCGGAGTTGTCCGCGAACTGACCTCCGACGAGAACTGCTCGGTGCATGTGTCTCTCGCCGGCGGACGCAAGACCATGGGTTTCTATTTGGGATATGCACTTTCGCTGTACGGCCGCGCGCAGGATCGTCTTTCGCATGTGCTCGTCTCCAAGCCGTTCGAGTCCGATCCGCAGTTCTTCTACCCCTCCGTCAAGCCGCGCATCCTGATCACACGCGACAACCAGCCTGTGGATGCGCGCGACGCCGAGATTACGCTCGCCGAGATTCCTTTCGTGCGTCTGCGCGACGGCCTGCCCGTGCCGCTGCTCGCGGGCCGCGCGCGGTTCACCGAAGTCGTAGCGGCAGCGCAGAAAGCGCGTGGGCCGGTGCTACTCGAGCTCGATCCGGCCGCGCGCAGCGTTCGGGCCGGTGGGGAAACCATCCCGATGCCGCCTTCGGAACTGGCCTTCTACAGTTGGCTTGCGAATCGACGCCGATCGTCGCTGCCTCCTGTGCCTTGCCCAGGGGTTCACGAATCGAATCAGGACTACGCGCAGGCATTTCTGGCCGAGTACCGCTCCATTCTCGGGCCGATGGGCGACGACGATCGCACGGCAAAGAGCTTCCGCCACGGAATGACCAAAGCGGACTTCGAACAGAAGGCGAGCAAGCTCAATGCTCGCCTCAGGAAGGCGCTGGGCGTTGCCGCCGCGCCCTATTTAATATCGAGCGAAAGCAGCAGCCCCAAGCGCTACGGCTTGGCCGTCCCGTCCGAGGCCATCAGCGTCGTCGCAAGCTTGCCGCGCGGTACCGGCGGCGCGGATTCCGAGTAGATTGTCCTCCAGACACCGCGAGCCGGACCAACCCCATGAAATTCACCGAACTCAAATACACCGTCAGCTTCAATACACCCGCGTTTCTCGGCAACGCCGAGCAGCAGGCGCAGTGGCGCACGCCACCGTTCAAGGCGCTGTTGCGGCAGTGGTGGAGGGTGGTGAAGGGGCCGCAGCTGAAGCGTCCCTACAACGTGGATGACCTGCGTGATGCCGAGAAGATGCTCTTTGGCGCAGCCGGAGAGGAAGGCAAAGACTGGGGTCGATCGAAAGTTCGTTTGCGTCTGGATCGGTGGGCGCCCGGAACACTGTCCAGCGTACCTCGGGGCGAGCCATTGACACACCCGAATGTGGAAAATCCGGTCGGCGCCAATCTCTATCTGGGCTATGGCCCGATCGGCGGCGCCGTTCCACGCAGCGCGATTGACGTACTCGAAGCAAAAGCGGAGGAAACCGCCTGCTTTCGAATTCGATGCCCGCATGACCACGCAAGGGACATCAGCAAGGCCATGCAGCTTGCCGCATGGTTCGGCACGCTTGGTTCTCGCTCGCGCAACGGCTGGGGGGCGCTGCGAATCGATGGCGAGAATGAAGGGCTGAGCATCAAGGGGTTTGCTGATTTGAACCTGGATTTCGTTCATTCGATGATCCCTTCGCGAGCGCTCGATGCCTGCCTGAGTCTTGATTGGCCTCACGCTATTGGTGCTGACAAACACGGCATACCGCTGATCTGGCGCTTACTCAAGGTTCGAACCAATCCCGAAGGGAAAAACGAGTTGGTCAGCTTCGACTCATGGCAAGAAGTCATGCGCGAACTTGCGCGAATCAAGATCGCTTTCCGCACGTCGGATTACTTCAAATTTATCGGGGGAGGCAGAGAGGGGCACGCAACTCCGCAGTCGCGACACATCCTCGCGTACCCCGCTGGAACCAGACACACGGTTCGGGTCCGGGGTTGGGAGCAAGACGGAAGACTTGCAAACCAGATCTACTTCAAGGTTCATAGGCGCGCCGGCAGCGGCGTCAAGGGTGTGCTGCGCCGGGCGGCGGAAGAACTCGCCCTCGAGGGATCGGAAACCGGCTGGACCTGGCTCGACGTCTGGTGGCTGTTTGGCTTCGAAGGCGCGGCCGGCGCCCTTTGGAAAGCTGACACGGAACTCGGCGGTGCCTTCGTGCACGACCTGCCGAAACTCGCGGCGCGTGATGACCTTCTGAATTTTATCCGCATCGCAGTTACCGACAAAAAAGAACTCGCCCGCTTTCTCGACAGCAAGGAAGACCGGCGCGGGACATTTCTCTACCGGTTGTTGCAGGACGACAGCTTTCGCCAGTCCATCCACACCCGTGGTGCGCTCGATTTCTGGGATGTCTTTCCCAGCCCGAGCGGCAACAAGCTGGCGGTTGAGATCATGACCCCGCACCATACCGGCTATCTCCAAAAAGGCGGCACCCCGCACGATGCGGAGCCCCCTGTCCCAGTCAGCTTTCTTGCCGTGCCAGCCAAGTCCGCGTTCGATTTTCACGTGGTCTGCCACGAGACACGGCTTCCTGCGCACCTGCGCGAAAGCTGGCGACAGAAGCTCGACAAGGCCTTCATTCACGCTTTCGAGTGGCTGGGTTTCGGCGCCAAAACTTCTGTGGGCTACGGTGCAATGGGGCCGCAAGCCGTCACGCCGCAACGGCCGGCACACCCGAATGCCGGCCGCTACGCGCCGAACGCCGGAGCCGCCGAGACAGTCTGGGACAAAGCCCAAATCAAGTTCAACGCACGCAATGGC
>ENA-ORBV01001362-ORBV01001362.1-microbial-mat-metagenome-genome-assembly--contig:-NODE-1362-length-54450-cov-8.810880_pt1 | contig 54450 bp, 57 predicted proteins | sample MGYA00237777_ERZ505514 | MGnify/ENA primary metagenome ERZ505514 (study PRJEB26160, sample SAMN06269048) | microbial mat metagenome | isolation source: Oligotrophic lake microbial mat | place... | reverse complement strand
GGAGGGGGGCGAGCTCGGTCGGCTACCGGAGGGCGGCGGTGACGAGGTCGCGGGCGGCGGCCTGCACCTCGGTGAGGTGTTCGGGGCCGCGGAAGGACTCGGCGTAGATCTTGTACAGGTCCTCGGTACCGGAAGGACGGGCTGCGAACCAGGCGCTGTCGCTGACCACCTTGAGCCCCCCGATCGGGGCGCCGTTGCCCGGTGCCCGGGTCAGCACGGCGCGGATCGGTTCCCCGGCCAACTCAGTAGCGGTGACCGCGTTGGGCTGCAGCGCGCCGAGGCGGGCTTTGGCCTCGCGGTCGGCCGGGGCGTCGGTGCGGGCGTAGGCGGGCTCGCCGTGCCGGGCGGTCAACTCGGCGTAGGCATCGCTGGGCGAACGGCCGGTGACAGCGGTAATCTCGGCCGCCAGCAGGCACAGCAGCGGTCCGTCCTTGTCGGTCGTCCAGACGCTGCCGTCACGGCGCAGGAACGAGGCGCCCGCACTCTCCTCGCCGCCGAAGCACACGCTGCCGTCCAGCAGCCCGGGCACGAACCACTTGAAGCCGACCGGGGTCTCCAGCAGGCGGCGGCCCAGTGCCTCGACCACCCGATCGATCATCGACGAGGACACCAGTGTCTTGCCGACGGCCGCGTCCGCCGGCCAGCCGTCCCGGTGCCGCACCAGATAGTCGATCGCGACAGCCAGGAAGTGGTTGGGGTTCATCAGGCCGTCAGCTGTCACGATGCCGTGGCGGTCGGCGTCGGCGTCATTGCCAGTGGCGAGGGTGTACTCGGTCTCGCCTGCCATCAGTCCGATCAGCGAGGCCATCGCGTACCGACTGGAGCAGTCCATCCGGATGGCGCCGTCGTGGTCGAGCGTCATGAATCGCCAGGTCGCGTCCACCAGCGGGTTGACCACCCGGATGTCCAGCCGGTGGGCCTCGGCGATCGCGGCCCAGTAGTCGACGCTCGCCCCACCGAGGGGGTCCGCGCCGATGACGACCCCGGCCGAGCGGATCGCGTCGATGTCGATCGCGTGCGGCAGGTCCGCGACGTAGCGGGCCATGTAGTCGTACTCCTGCGCACCGGCCCGGGCCGCCGCGAACGACACCCGGCGGACTCCGGCCGCCCGGCCGCCCCCCTCGCGCAGGATCGAGTTGGCGAGCTCGGCGATCCACTTGGTGGCGTCGGTGTCCGCGGGGCCACCGTGCGGCGGGTTGTACTTGAAGCCGCCGTCGGCGGGCGGGTTGTGCGACGGCGTGATGACGATGCCGTCGGCGCGGGCGCGGTCGCCGCCGTCTAGGCCACGGTTGTGGGCGAGGATGGCGTGGCTGACCGCCGGTGTGGGGGTGTAGCGGTCGCCGGCATCGACATGCACCGCGACGCCGTTGCCCGCGAGTACCTCAAGCGCGCTGACCCACGCCGGCTCGCTGAGCCCGTGGGTGTCACGGCCGACGAACAACGGCCCGGCGACGCCTTGCCCGGCCCGGTAGTCACAGATGGCCTGGGTCATGGCCAGCACGTGCGACTCGTTGAAGGCGGCGTTGAGGCTGGAGCCGCGGTGACCGGACGTGCCGAACGCCACGGCCTGGTCGGCCAGGCCCGGGTCGGGCGTCAGCGAGTAGTAGGCGGTGACGAGATGTGGCAGGTCGACGAGATCACCGGGCTGGGCGGGCAGGCCGGCACGATCGTGGGTCACGCACCGATCCTGGCACGAGAGAATCTGGCGCGGGAGAATGACGCATGCCGGAGCTGCCCGAGGTCGCCGCGCTCGCCGACTTCCTGCGCCAACGCGTCGTCGGCCGCGTCATCGCGCGGATCGACGTCGCCGCCTTCAACGTCCTCAAGACCTACGACCCGCCGCCCACCGCGCTGGCCGGGCTCGCCGTCACGGGTGTCGCCCGCCACGGCAAGTTCGTCGACCTCGACGTCGACGGCCTGCACCTGGTGTTCCATCTCGCCCGGCTGGGCTGGCTGCGCTGGTCCGACGCGCTGCCTGCCACCGTCCCGAAACCCGGCCGCTCGCCCATCGCGTTGCGTGTGCACCTCGACGACGGGTCCGGCTTCGACCTGACCGAGCAGGGCACCCAGAAGAAGCTCGCCGCATACGTCGTGGCCGACCCCGCGCAGGTGCCGGGCATCGCCACGCTCGGCCCCGACCCACTGGCGGTGGACTTCGATCTCGGGCAGTTCGCGGGCATCCTGTCCGGTTCGCGACAGCAGATCAAGGGACTGTTGCGCGACCAGTCGATCCTGGCCGGCGTCGGCAACGCCTATTCCGACGAGGTGCTGCATGCGGCCCGGCTGTCACCGTTCGCGATCGCCGGCAAGCTGGGTGAGGCCGACGTGCGGCGGCTTTACGCCGCGCTGCGCGACACGCTGGCCGAGGCGGTGGCCGCCTCGACCGGCAAACCGGCGTCAGAACTCAAGGACGCCAAGCGGGCCGGGATGCGGGTGCACGGCCGCGCCGGCCAGCCCTGCCCGGTGTGCGGCGACACGGTGCGCGAGGTGTCCTTCGCCGACTCCTCGCTGCAGTACTGCGCCACCTGCCAGACGGGGGGCAAGGTGCTCGCCGACCGACGGTTGTCACGGCTGTTGAAGTGAACGCTGAAGTGACGGCTGCTGACAGGACCGGTGCGCGTTGGGATGTTCGCTGCGCCCTCTGCCACCATCTGGGCCATGGCCGATATCACTGAGGTGCCCGCAACCGACGTCCCCGACGGCGCGATCCTGATCGACGTCCGGGAGGACGACGAGTGGGCCGCCGGGCACGCCCCGGGCGCCATCCACATCCCGCTCGGCGAGGTGCCGTCCCGCTTCGGCGAGATCACTGACGCCAGCGACGGCGAGGTGTACGTGGTGTGCCGCGTCGGTGCCCGCTCCGCCCGGGCCGCGACGTGGCTTGCGGAGAACGGTGTGGAGGCGATCAACGTCGGCGGAGGGATGAGCGCCTGGGCCGACGCCGGGCGCCGGATGGTCTCCGAGGACGGCGCCGGGCCCCGCGTCATCTGACCGCCACCCGACGACATGCCATCCGGCACGACGGCAGGCGCGCGGCCGCTGGTCGTCGCACATCGAGGGGCCAGCGCCGCGTGGCCCGAGCACACTGCGGCCGCCTACGTCGAGGCGATCGCCGCCGGCGCCGATGCTGTCGAGTGCGACGTCCGGATGAGCGCCGACGGGCACCTGGTCTGCGTCCACGACGCTCGGGTCGAGCGGACGGGCAACGGCTGGGGCCCCGTCTCGCGGCACACCCTGGCGCAGTTGCGGCAGCTCGACTGGAGCGTCGCACGCCCGGCCATGCCGGCCATGAGCTCCGACCCGCCCGCGGACCCGGCGGCGCTGCTGACCTTGCCGGACCTGGTCGACCTGCTGCTGGCGGCCGCGTCGCCGGTCGGTCTGCTGGTCGAGACCAAGCATCCCGCCGCCCGCGGCCGGCATGTCGAGGCCGCCGTGGTCGCCGCGCTGCGGCCGGCCCTCGCGCGGCTGCCGCTGGTCGCGGTCATGTCCTTCTGGCCACCTGCGGTCCGGCGAATGCGCCGCCTGGCGCCGGCCGTCACCCGGGTCGCGTTGCGGGCCGACCGTCACCCGGCTCCTGTGTTGGGCAGGCCGGACGCGCTCGGGCTCGCCATCGCCACCGTGCGGCGCGACCCGAGCCGGGTGCGGCGGGCACACGCCGCAGGTCGGCGCGTCTATGTCTGGACCGTCGACGAGGCCGAGGACGTCGAGCGATGCGTCGCGGCCGGGGTCGACGCCATCATCACCAACCGACCGCGAGAGGTCCGTGGGATGCTCTCGCCGTGACCACGGCCTCCACCAGCCCCAAGACCAGCTCCAGGACGAGAAACCAGGCGAGTGCCACGCCGAGTGCGGCGGACAGCTCAACGCAGATCGCCCCGCCGAGTGGCGGCCTGAGGGCGCCGTGCCCATGCGGGTCGGGCAAGCGCTACAAGCAGTGTCACGGTCGCATCCGGACCGCCGAGGCATTCGTCGCCCGCCCGTTCGAGGGCCTGCCCCGCGAGACCGACTTCGTCGCCTTCCGCGAGATCGTGCCGGCGGCGACGATGGCCGCGACGACCGTGGACGGCGACGCCGTGGTGTTCGCCACCGTGCTGCCCGGCGCCTGGCCGGCGCTGCGTCGGCCCGACGGCACCGTGTGGGTCGGCGTGCAGACCAGCGGCGCGTCGGCCGACATCAGCCGTGACCTCGCCGTCGCGCTGACCGCCGGAATCGCGGCGGACCCGGGCCACATCGTGGAGCACGTCGACGGCCGTGGCACCGCCACCCGGCTGCAGGACCTGCTGGGAGGCGTCGAGCCGGCGAAGGTCCATGAGGACTTCTCGTTCTGGGTCGAGGGGCTGGCCGAGGACGACGAGCTCGGCGCGCGCGGCACCCTGGCCGGGATCCGGGCCTCCCTGGAGCGGGCCAACGAGGCGATCATCACCACCGAGCACGTCACCAGCGTCGACAGCGCATTCTGGGTGCGGATGGGCGGAACGACCTTCGTCCGCTGGGTGGTGCCGTTCGACGAGGACGCCTTCATGGCGGGACTGGCCCGGCTGCATGCCCAGGGCGGCGACGAGTCCGGCGCCGCCGGCTCCTCGCTCGGCGAGGGCACCCGCTTCGCCGGTGCGTTCCGGGCCCACGGCCTGTTGGTGCCGGTGTGGGATCTGTCATCTGCAGGCACCGCGGAGTCCTGCGAGGAGCCGCTGGCCCAGTTCGCCGAGCGCATCAACGAGGCGATGGCGGTCACCAGCCCGCTCACCCCGGACGAGCGACGGGCCCGGGCAGGGCTGGTCTCACGGCAGGTCACCCTGCGCTGATCACTGCGCGCCGAGGGGGCTGACCCCGGGAACATCCCGTGTTGACGCCCGGCCCATCAGTCTCCGGCTGACGCCGACCCAAGCCGTCAGAGCAGGTCTGAGCCGAGCGCCCGGGCGAGCACCTGCTTGGCCGGCAGGCCCAGCGCGGCGGCGGCGCTCGCGACGTCCTCCCACTCCGGCTGGGCGTTGACGACCCGACCGTCGAGGTAGGCGCGCTTGACCCGGACCTGCTGCCCGGCGACGTCGACGACCACCTCGTCGCGGGGCAGCGCGTGCTTGGCCACGGCATGGACCCGTAGGCCGATCGCGGTCGTCTCGGTGAGGATCACCCGTCGGATGGCATCGGCCGCCTCGGGTGTGCTGAGCACCGACAGAGTGTGCGCCGGCCGGCCCTTCTTCATCAGCATCGGTGTGAGCCAGGCGTCGTCGGCGCCGGCCGCGAGCAGCTGCGCGAGCACCCGGGGCCACAGCCGGGGGTCGAGGTCGTCGACGTTGCTGCTTGTCACGAGCTCGATCTCCGGCGCCGACGACCCGACCGCGGCAACCGCGGCGCCGATCACGACCCGGAGCGCACCGAACCGCCCGGGCGTTGGCCGCGAGCCCGCCCCCACGCCGGTTGCGCCGATACGCAGCAGCGGCAGCGCCCCCCAGGAGTCGGTGAGCGAGGCAAGCAGGGCGATCCCGGTCGGGGTGCACGCTTCCCCGACCGCGTCGCCGCTGATCACCGGCACCTCCGAGATCCGGGCGATCTCCAGTACGGCAGGCACCGGCAGCGGCAGCGGGCCGTGGGACGGCGCGATGCCGCCCGACCCCGCGAAGCCGAGCGCCACAGGTGTGGTCACGACCCGGTCGATGCCCAGGTTCACCACGGCCGCCGCTGTGCCGACGATGTCTGCGATGGAGTCGTGTCCGCCCACCTCGTGGAAGTGGATGTTCCCGATGTCCTCGCCGTGGATCGCGGCCTCGGCGCGGGCCAGCAGTTCGAAGGCGGCGATGGCCCGCTCGCGAACGGCGGCGTCCAGCGGCGACCGGACGAGCATGTCCCGGATCGCCGACCAGGTTCGGTCGGTGTCGCGGTCGGTCGCGTCCACTACGACCCTCACGCGGGCGACCCGGAAGCCGTCGCGAACCTCGTGCTCGAAGATCACGTCGGCGGGCACGACGGCGCGCACCGCGGCACGGATGGCGTCGCGCGCGGCGCCCGCATCCCACAGCGCACCCAGCAGCATGTCGCCCGCGGCCCCACGGCCGGCGTCGATCCAAGCCAGTGTCACCCGTCGTCCGCCGCTGCGCCCACAGTGGCGTCCGCCGCTGCGCCCACAGTGGCGTCCGCCGCTGCGCCCACAGTGGCGTCCGCCGCTGCGCCCACAGTGGCGCCCCCCGCTGCGCCCACCAGCGCGTTCGCGCTCGACCGGGCGACGCGTGCAGCGTGCACACCCGCGCCGTAGCCGTTGTCGATGTTGACGACCACCACGCCCGGTGCGCACGAATTGAGCATGGTCAGCACCGCCGACAACCCCCCCGCGCCGGTGCCGTACCCCACGCTGGTCGGTACGGCCACCAGTGGCACCCCCACCAGACCTGCGACGACGCTGGGCAGCGCCCCTTCCATGCCGGCGACGACGATCAGGCAGTCAGCAGCGGCAAGCCGGTCGCGCACCGCCAGCAGCCGGTGGACGCCGGCGACCCCGACGTCGCTGATCCGCTCGACAGCTGCACCGTGCACTCGTGCCGTCACGGCAGCCTCCGCAGCCGCAGGCGCGTCGGCGGTACCGGCGGAGACCACCAGCACCCGCCCTCGCGACGGCGGTGGATCGCCCAGTACGGCCGTGCGCGCCTCGTCGTCGACCTCCGCGTGCGGTAGCGCGGCCCGGAGCGCCGCCCTGGCGTCCGCGTCGAGCCGGGTGGCGAGGATCGCCCGGTCAGGATGCCGGCCGGCCAGGGCTCGCAGGGTGCCCACGATCTGATCGGGCGTCTTGCCCTGGCCGAGCACGACCTCGGGGTCCCCGGTGCGAGCCAGCCGATCTGCGTCGAGCCTGGCGTACCCGAGGTCGATGATCTCCGCGTCCACCGGGGAAGTGTCGCATTGTCGCGATGCTGCGGACGTATGCTCCCGCTGGTGAGCGCGTATCGGTCCCCGCCGGTCCGCTACGGCTACTTCGGCCCCGCCGGCACGTTCACCGAGACCGCGCTGGAACAGGCGCTGCGGCGCCTCGCAGCGCCCGTGGGCGATATCGAACGGGTCCCCATCGCCACCGTCGCCCTCGCGCTGGCCGCGGTACGCGCCGGTGACGTCGCTGCCGCCGTGGTGCCGATCGAGAACTCGGTCGAAGGCGGCGTATCGGCCACGCTGGACGCGCTGGCGACTGGCGACGACGGACTCGTCATCATCGATGAGGAGATCGTGCCGGTGAGGTTCGTGCTCGCCACTCGGCCCGGTGTGCCGCTGGCCGCGGTGCACCGGGTTGCCACCCACGCCCACGCCGAGGCGCAGTGCCGGGGCTGGCTGGCCGAGCACCTGCCTGCGGCGGTGGTGATCCCGGCGTTGTCGACCGCCAGCGCGGCGGCGGCCCTCGCGCCGGGTGACGCTGGTCATGAGCCGGGATACGAGGCAGCGATCTGCGCGCCGGGGGCGGCGGCCCGGTACGGCCTCGACGTCGTCGCCGACGGGATCGGCGACCGGCCGGGTCACACCCGCTTCGTCGTGGTGGCGCGTGCCGGCACCCTGCCGGCCGCCAGCGGTGCCGACCGCACGACCCTCGTGGCGTACCTGCGGCAGAACCGGTCCGGGTCGCTGCTGGAACTGCTCGAGCAGTTCGCGGTTCGGGGCGTCGACCTGACGAGGATCGAGTCGCGGCCCACCGGGTCCGCGCTCGGCGAGTACTGCTTCTCGATCGACCTGGCGGGGCATATCAGCGAGCCGAGGGTGGCTGAGGCGCTCAAGGGCCTGCGGCGGTTGAGCCCGCACACCCGCTTCCTGGGGTCCTACCCCCGGGCGGACGCGGCGCCCGCCGACGTCCTGGAGTGGACCGACGAGGCCGCCTTCGTCGACGCCGACATCTGGCTGGCAAAACTGCTGGGTGGCTGAATCGGCCATGCGGTGAGCGGCTTCCTCGGCCAGGTCGAGCTGTCGGTGCCGCTGTTCGCTCTCGTCGCGCTGGGATATGCGCTCGCGCGATGGCGGGGCTGGCCGGTGGAGGTGTCCGCGGCGCTGACCAGGTTCACCTTTGCTGTGGCCATCCCGGCGCTGCTGTTTCGGTTGATGGCCGACCGGTCCGCGGTGAGCTCGTTCGATGCCCGACTGCTGTTGGCGTTCTTCGGCGGCTGCCTCATCGTGTTCGTGCTGGGTCGGCTGCTGGGGTGGGCGGTGTTCCGGCTCGACGGCGCGGAGCAGTCCCTGTTCGCCCTCGGCGGGATCTTCTCCAACAACGTCATGCTCGGGCTGCCGCTGGCTGCTGCGGCGCTGGGGCCGGCGGCGTTGCCCGCCGTCGCGCTGGTGCTGGTGTTCAACTCGCTCATCTTGTGGACGCTGGTGAGCGTGTCGGTGGAGTGGTCGCGGCACGGCAGCCTCACGCTGCGCGGCTTCGCCCTGACCACGAGGGCGGTGCTGGCCAACCCGATCATCAGCGCCATCGTCGTGGGCAGCCTGCTCGGGCTGACCGGGCTCCGGCTGCCGCGGGTGGTCGATGCGCCGCTGGAGATGCTGGGTATGGCTGCGACACCGCTGGCGCTGGTCGCCCTGGGGATGGCCCTGGTCGAGTACGGCGTGCGGGACCGCTGGCGGGTGAGCGCGGCGATCACGCTGGTCAAGCTGGTGGTGCAGCCCGCGGTCGTGCTGGGGCTGGCCGTTCTGCTCGGGTTGGACCGGCTGGAGACCCAGGTCGCGGTGCTGCTGGCATCGCTGGCCACCGGCGCCAACGTCTACCTGATGTCTCGGCGATTCGAGGTGCTGCAGGGCCCGGTCGCCGGCGCGATCGTGATGTCGACCGCCGCCTCCGCCATCACGACCCCGCTCGTCCTCACCCTCCTCGGCGCCTGACCCGCCCGTCGCCCATTTGTGGACAAATGGCGCCTGAGGAGGCGTTAACTGCCCCCTTTTGTCCACAAACGGCGAGTTGAGGGCGTCCGCTGCCTGCATTAGTCCACAAACGGCGGCTCGGCGGGCGTCAGCGGCCCACACTTGTGGACAAATGGCGGGAAAGGGGGGCGGGGGAGGGCGCGGTGCGGGTCACCCGAGCAGGGCGCGGACCCGGTCCCAATCGTCGGGGCCCCGAAAGTGGACCGCCGCGATCCCGATGTCACGGGCGCCGTCGCAGTTCTCTGCGCGGTCGTCGACGAAGACCGCCTGCTCGGCGGTGCAGTCCAACTGCTCCAGGGTGTGGCTGAAGATCGCCGGATCGGGCTTGACGGTCCGCAGCCGGTAGCTGAACACGTGAGCCGAGAACGCTTCCGACCATGGTTGGGACAGCATCCAGTTGGCGTGGGGGGCCGGGGTGTTGGACAGCAGCGCCAGTGGGAGGCCCCGAGCCTGGAACTCCCTCATGGCTGTCAACGTCTCGGGCCGAACGTGGGACCAGCTCGCCACGTCGAGGTCGACGAGCGTGGTCACGTGCGGGTCGTCCGGCACGAGCTCGCGCTGGGTCACGAGCGACCAGAACTCGTGCTCGACCAGGTCGCCCCGGTCGTAGGCCAGCCGGTGCCGCCAGAATCTCTCCAGCGTCTGCGCCGAATCGCCTCCAGCTGCTACGAGCAGGGCATCGACTGCTGCGGGGGGCTGTGGATAGCTGATCACGCATCCGTAGTCGATGATCACGTACGAGATCTGCGTGGTCGTCACCCCACGATGATGTCCGCCTCATCCTGCCTGCGATGACCCGGCCCCTGCCGGTGGCTCCACCTGGCCACCCTTCGGCACAAGCCAGCCCTACCGCCCGGCGCACGCGCTGAGCGAGCTCGCCTACGTCGAGTTCCTGCGCGGCCGGTACGACCGCGTGGAGGTATGGCTCGCCCGGATGGACGGGATGGCCGTCGACCCGGCGCAGCGGGCGGCCGCGCTGACCGTGCGCGGTGGGACGCTCAGTGACCTCGGCCGCTACGGTCCCGCGCTGGGGGCGCTGCGCGAGGCGTTCGATGCCGTTCAGGGCGAGCGTCGTCGAGCCTACGTGCTGTCCATGATCGGCCGGGTGCACCTGCTGCGCGGCGAGCACGGCATTGCGGCCGCGGCGCTCGACGAGTCGATCGATCGCGGCACGCTCGCGGGCTGGACCTCGTTCCTGCCCTGGCCCCCGGTGCGCTGCGTGCGGAGGTCGACCTGCAGCGCGGCGACCTGGACGCGGCCGCGGCCCGTTTCGAGCACGCATTCGCCCTTGGCTGCCAGATCGGCGACCCGTGCTGGGAGGGCCTGGCCGCGCGCGGTGTGGGCCTCGTGCACGCCGCCCGCGGGGAGACCGACACCGCGGTGGCGGCCCTGCTCGACGCTCGTCGCCGCGTCACGCGGTTGCCCGACGGCTACGTCTGGGTCCACGCGTACGTGCTCGACGCGCTCGCGACAGTCGGGGTGGCGCGCCGGCTGCCGCACACCCTGGAGTGGGTGGCCGCGCTCGCCGCCCTGGCCGGGCGGTGCGGCATGGCCGAGCTCGCGGCGCGAGCGGAGGTGCACCGGTGGCAGCTCGGGGACCCGGCCGCGCATGACGCTGCACATGCCCTCGGCGCGACGGTGGACAACCCGGTTCTCGACGCCCTCCTCGGCGCAGACCACTAGTGGCCTCAGCGTGCCGGACGTACCTCCGGCAGGTCAGCGACTCAGCGCCGGTCCGCGGATCGAGGCCCAGCTGGGGCATTGGGCACACCGCGGGAGCCCTGGGTCACCGCAGCAGCACTGTCAGGTTGACGAGCGACAGCGGGCGGACGTCACCCTGACCCCAGGCGTGCATCGTCTCGGCTGGACGGCGTCGCGCGGGGCCCGTCACGCCTTTGGCGTCACCCTGGCAGGTGCCCGGTGGTGTGAGGGACGGCACAGCCGGGCCAGCCACCCCGCGCCCGGCGGGGGGCGACCACCCGCGAGGGTGAGGTGGCCGGACCCCCCGCTCCCAGTCTCTGCGGCCCGGCGATCCAGCGGCCGGAGGGTCCAGCGCCCAGGCGGCACGCGAGCGGTGCCGGGGCCCCACCGACGAGAAGCGCGATGGCCGCCTTCATCCTGCTGGGGGCCAAGATCGGGGCAAGTTCGTGACCGAGCGTCAGGAGAGGTTCCCGTCAAGGACGATGATGTCCGATGGGCCTGCGGGTCCGCCTTCGTCCTGCACAGTGACGAAGAGCCGGGGGTACCGGTCGGTCGTGACCCCGCTCCAGAGCTCGATCGGCACCCCCCCAGTACGCCAGTGGAAGGTGCCGACGGGAACGGTCCCCGCCTCGCCCTCCAGCCAGGCCGCGTAGTACGTCCCCGGCGGCGCGGCGGGTAGGCCCTGGATGTTGAGCGTGATCGCGACCCCGGCGGGCTGCGGATCGACAAGCGCCGTCACGACCGCCTCAGGGTTGCGAGAGGTCGCCGCGAGCTCGAACGTATCGCCGCCTCCGGAGGGGCCGGTCAGGACGACCAGGGCGACCGCTGCCGCGGCTGCCGCACCGGCGACGAAGCCACCGCCTGCAGCCAGCCAACGGGCGCGACGCGATCGGCGGAAGGCGAGCACCACTGCCTGCTCCGTCGAGGCGCGGTCGGCGGCGGGCGCGGCCATCGCGGGCACCGGGTTCCGCTCAGAAGCTTCGGCAGCTTCCGCGCGAACCGTGGCCAACAACCGTTCCCGCAGCGCGGGCGGGGGGCCGCTCCAGGTCGTGGGATCGGCCAGCAGCGAGCGAACGCGGTGAACCACGGCCTGGTCCTCGCTCGAAAGGTGGCGGTCCCCCGGTTCGTCGTTCGGGTCGAGGCCGGCCCACGCGTCGGGCTGTGTCATGGCGCTGCCTTCCACGCCTGCCCGGATCCGGACGGAGTCGACTGGTCGCTCGTCGCCCTCAGGTGCCCCAACAGACCGGCCAGCTTGCGGTGTGCCCGGTGGGACCGCGACTTGACCGTGCCCACGGGCACGCCGATGGCCGTCGAGATCTCGCTGTGCGTCAGCTGTCCGTAGTGGGCCAGCCGCACGACCTCGCGCTCGTCCGCCGCGAGTTCGTCGAGGGCGCAGCTGATCTGCCACGCCTCCCAGACGCCCTCGATCCCAGGCAGATCCACGATGACGTCCCGCTCATCGGCGTGACCGCCCTGTGTGGGGCGGGACTCGCGGCGCCACGCGTCGACGGCTGTGCGGTGGGCGATCGTCAACAGCCACGGCCCGAGATCGCGGGCGGCGTCGGTCCCCGCCGCCCCGCGCCAGGCCCGCAGGAACGTCTCTTGCGTCGCGTCCTCCGCGAGCACCGGGTCCCTCAGCACGCGCATGGCCACCGACCACACCGCTCGTGAATAGGCGGCGTAGACGGCCCCGAGGGCGTCGGGGTCCCCTGCGCGGAACGCGGCCAGCGTGTCCTCGGCAAGGACTGGCCGTCGCTTGGGCCGATGGTCGTCGGTCGGCATCTGCACCCCTTCGGCTCGCTGTAGGCGTGCCGATTGTGCCGGATCCGCGGGACTTCGCGTCGAATCGGCACGATGTGCCGGACGGCGGTGGCGGCGATCATCATCAAGACGCTACGGAACGAGCTAACCGAGCACGACGTCGGCACCTGCGACCGCCACGGCCACGGCCGGCAGGGAGCTCTTGGCAGGACCAGCAGTGGGCTCTCCTGTGGCCATGTCGAAGACGCTGCCGTGGCAGGGGCAACGGATGAGGCCGTCACTGACCTCATTGACCGCGCAGCCGGCGTGCGTGCACGTCGCCGAGAAGGCCGCGATGGTGCCCTCGGTCGGCTGGGTGAGGACGATGTTCTGATCCGCGAGGATGATCCCGCCGCCCACGGGGACGTCGGCCAAAGCGGCCAGGCGTGTGGCCGGAGCGCTACCGCCGGCCGTCGCGGCGGACGGGACCGCGGGCGGTGTCGATCCAGTGCCGGCGGCGACCGGCGCGGGTGCGGGCGCGTCGCCGTAACTGGCGCACCCCGCCAGGGCTGCGCTCACGCCGCCGACGGCGGCCGCCAGGACGGTGCGGCGGCTGACACATGCGACGCAGGGATGGGATGTCCCGGACATGGATGTCACCTTTCAGACAGGGAAGTCGGGTAGGAAGGGATCAGAACCGGATGCCGAAGGTCGTGAAGAACCACAGGGACGACGTCAGCCAGAGCCCGACGAGCCCGGTGAGGACGGCTCCGCCGAGGACGGGCATGAACCAGCCCGGCATACCCTTCCTGCTCAGGCCGAGCATCTTGGTGGTGAAGGCGCCATAGAACGCACACCCGAGTAGCGAATGGGCGAGGACTCGGGTGTCGTAGGACTGGAAGCCCAGGGCGTACAGGCAATGAATGGCGACCGGAACCGTGGTAAGGAACGCCAGGCGACCCGACCACCGGTGCAGCGGTCCCCACCAGCGCGCTCCGGCGGCGAGGGGCAGTCGCCCGTACATCACCAGCGCCGATACGAGCTGAACGATCGCGAGGACGAAGGCCAGGGAGGTGAGCCAGACCTTGACCTCCAGCGGGCCCGAGAATCCGGCGATGTTGACCGCGATGCCCGCGGGCTCGTGAAGACTCCCGTAGACGCCGGTGCCGATCGCCACGGCGGCGCCCGCCGCGAAGAGGACGAGCAGGGTGAGGGCGCCGGCTGCGCGAGCCGGTGTGGGCGCGGCGGTGGGGAGGTACGAGTCGCTCACGGCCGTCACGCCTGACCTGGGCCGTCGGCGATGGGCGGAGCCCAGTCCGGCCATTGTGCCGACGCCGCCGACAGGGTCCACTGGCCGTCACTGCTGGTGAAGACCCCGCCGACGAGATCAGGGGTGAAGGTGCCCGTGACGGTCTCGCCGCTCGCTGCGGCGAGGTCCAGGGAGGCGTCGGTCGCCGTCCCGTAGAGCCAGATCTCGACCGACTCGCCGTCGCAGACGTACGCGACCGCCTCCTCGCCGGTCACGCTGATCGCGGCCGTGAGATCGGTTCCGGCTACCGCCCCCTTGTAGGTCCAGGTGACGGTCGCGGCGGCCGGGGCGGGAGCGTCCTGGGTGGCCTTCGCCTGCTGCGCGCGGAGCTCGGCCGCGGCCTGACGGTTCGCGGCGCGCTCGGCGGCCGGATCCTTCACCGGATCCGATCCTGCGATCGAGGTCTGCGAGTCGGATGGGTCCGGGTTCGGCACCGTCGCGGCGACGGCCGTCTCGGGACGGGCTGAGTTGACGACGTTCGCGACGACGAGACCGCCGGCGAGGACGGCGCCGATGGCGAGTGTGACGAGGGGGGTTGAGAGTTTCACGGGTCCTCCGTTCCAGAGCTTGGACGAGCTTCTGCTTCTGGTACGTGGCGAGTGCCCCAACCGGTTCACAGCCCCCGGCTCCCTTTGTCGACAAGTGGCGGGGTTGGGGCCCCCTCCCGGCTCCCTTTGTCGACAAATGGCGGGGTTGGGGGTGCTCCCGGGCTCCCTTTGTCGACAAATGGCGGGTTCAGGAGGCGGCGGCGTGCACCTGCGCGGCGCCCAGCCAACCAGTCAGCAGGGTGCGGGCGACGAGGGCGACCACCTCGTCGCCTGGCAGGTAGCGCGGGTCGTGCAGCATCGGGCCCGCCGCACCCTGACCCGTCCCGACGAACAGCATGAGGATCGGCACCTGCAGCCCGTAGGTGGCGAAGTCGTCGGAGCCGCACGAGGCGAACGAGGCGACCGGCACGTCCAGCTCGGTCAGCCACCGCGAGGTAGCGAGCGCCAGTGCGGGATTGTTGACCAGCGCGGGCTCCCCTCGCCGGATGTGATAGGTCCCCGTGCAGCCGTGGGCGGAGGCGATGCCCTCGACGGTGCGCCGGATGTCGGCGTGAAGCCGGTCGGCATCCTCGGCCCGCATCGTGCGCACCGTCCCCGCTGCGCTCGCCTGGTCCGGGATGACGTTCGGCGCCCCGGCACCTGACAGCTGCGTCATCGTCACCACGACTGGCTGCATCGGGTCTACCGCCGAACGGGCGGCGTCCTGCATCGCCAGCACCGCCCGGCACAGCGCGGGCACCGGGTCGACCGCGAGGTGAGGGTAGGCGCCGTGCCCGCCCCGTCCGGTGATCGAGATCTCGACCTCGTCGACCGCAGCATTGACCGGCCCGGCGTCGGAGGTGACGTGACCCGCCGCGACCTGCGGCTGCACGTGCGCGCCGACGAAGGCGACCACCTCGTGCCGGGCCAGCGCGCCCGCAGTGACGATGTCCTGCGCCCCCGTCGGGCCCACCTCCTCCCGCGGCTGCAGCACCACCGCCAGCCCGACCGGCAGGTCCAGCCCGCGCGCGGCCCGGGCCAGGGCGGTGATCGCGGCGAGGTGGACGTCATGACCGCAGGCGTGCATCGCACCATTGGTCGAGGCGTATGCCGCGCCGGTGAGCTCGACCATGGGCAGCGCGTCCAGCTCGGCCCGCAGCCCGATCGCCGGTCCTGGTGGGCCCAGGCGCAGGATCCGTCCGGTGCCGGCGACCACCTCACGCACCAGGTCGGCGCCGATCGCCTCGGTGACCCGGAGCGCGGTCGGCTCCTCCTGCCCGGAGACGCACGGCGAGGCGTGCAGCTCGTGTCGCAGCGCCACCGCACCCGGCAGTTCGACCGCCAGGGCCTGCGTCCACTGCCGGGCCAGCTTCTCCAGGCTGTCGCTCATGACGAAAGAGTCACTCGGCGAGCCCGTACACCCGAGCAGCGTTGCGCCGCCCGATCATCGTGGCAACCCGGGCGGCGTCGGCCGCCGACCACTCGCCCGCATCGACCCGGGCCGCGAACAGCTCCGTGAGCCCGGCACGGAAGCACAGCGCGCCGAGGGTGTACAGCTCGGGCGCACCGAACGCGTCAGAGGAGTACAGCAGCTTCGAGAACGGGGTCACGTCGAGCGCCTCGGCCAGCAACGCAGCAGCCCGGGTGGGACCGACATAGTGCGTCGAGGCCCCGACGTCCAGGTACACATGCTCGAAGATGAGGCTGAGAAACGACGCCTGCCGCGCGTACGGCCAGCAGTGCAGCAGCATCACCGGCACCCGGTGGCGGTGCAGCCAGTCCGTCAGCAGCGTCGGGTCCACCCGGAACATCCGGATGTCGGAGTCACCGAACCCCACGTGGAACTGGATCGGTAAACCGACGTCCAGGGCGGTTTCGAGCAGCAGCCGGGTCAGCACGGGATCCGCCAACCGCCATCGCCCGTCCGGCGACGGCGAATCGCTCAGCCAGCGGGCGGCGGCAGCAGTGACGGCGGCCGGCTCAGGCGGCGTGGGGTCGAGGTCGAGGCCGACGCGGTAGGCGGCGATCGATTTCACCCCGACGGCCCCCACCTCGTCGATCGCGGCCCGCAGCGCGACCGAGTACGTCGCGGCGAACTCTGACGGCTCTACTCCCGCCGCGGCGACCGACTCGGCGACCGCCTCCAGCCGCACGATGTGGTGCGCCCGGCCACCGGCGATCGCCGCCAGCTCCTCCGGTGTGCTCAGCCCATCCGGCAGGTGCCCGGTGTCGACGCAGAAGTCCGAGGTCGCCACGCCCGCGAGGAGCCGTCGGGTCGCCTCCGCGCCGCCCAGGTCCGCGCGGCGGGCCAGATACGCCTCGCGAGGGGCGTGCGGTTCCAGGTCGAGCAGCGGCGCGCAGTGCCGCCGGATCGCCAGCCCCACCGGGGCGTCGAAGTTGGTCATCCCCGCCGCCGGCGCGCCCCCCTCGCTGATCAGCGCTTCGAGTCCCGCGGCGTCCAGCTCGCCGCTCACCACGCCGTGGCAGTGGTGGTCGATGAGCGGCATGCTGTCGATCACGTCGGCCAGCGGCTCGGTCATGGTCGGGGCTCCTTCGTGCCGGGGACGGCGTGGAACGGCTCGGACTCGACCTCGGTGGACAGCGCGTCGTAGCGCTCCATCCGCCGCCGCGGCGCCCCGCCGAGGACGTCGACCACCGTCGCCACCAGCGTCTCCACGACCGCGTAGGCCGGCGTCATGATCGCGATCGGCGAGCCGGTCTCGATCGTGGTCGCCACCACGTGATGGGCCACCGCCGCCAGCGGCGACAGCAGATGGTCGGTGAACAGCACGAGAGTGGCGCCCTGCTCGGCTGCGGCGCGACCGAACTCGATGGTGTCGCGCTGGTAACGGCGGTAGTCGAACACGACGACCACGCCACGGCGGTCGATGTCCAGCAGGGCGCTGTGCCGGGCACCGGGATCGCCCGGTATCAGCTGGACACCGGTGCGCAGCACCTGCAGGTGCAGGGCCAGCGACTCCGCCAGCACCCGGCTGAACCGTCCACCGGTGAGCCACACCCCCCGCTTCGGGCGGACCAGCAGGCGCGCCGTCGCGGCCAGGTCCGCATCGGCCGCCAGCCGGTCGAGGTCGCCGACCACCGCCTCGGTGATGGCGCGCCGCACCGCCTCGACGGTCCCGGCGGCGGGTTCGCGGGGCAGCACGTCCAGCGGTGACGTCCAGCGCTGAGCGAGTTCCTCGCGCAGGTGCCGCTGGAAGTCGGGGTACCCGGCGAACCCCAGCTTGACCACGAGGCGGAGCACGGTCGGGCTGCTGGTGCCCGCCTGCTCGGCGACGCTGGCCAGCGGTTCGAGCCCGGACAGCGGGTAGCGGGCGAGCAGGGTGCGCGCCACCCGCGACTCGGCGGGCGCCAGCGCCGGCAGGCTGCGTCGGATCAGCTCCGGAACGGTCTCGGCGCGCGCGGGCGTCAGTAGACCCACCGGAACGCTCGGGCGACGTTCTCCGGCGACTCCTCGGCCACTCTGGCCACCTCGCCGCGGCGCACCGCGACGACGGCACCCGCGAGCAGATCGCCCAGCGCCTGCCGCAGCACCGGCGACGCCTCGAACGCGTCAGCGGCGGCCGACAGGTCGGTGGGCAGCCGCCTGATGCCGAGCCTGGCGCGCTCGGCGTCGCTCAGCGCCGCCGGGTCGCCGTCGACCGGGTCCCCGAGCGGCAGCGAACGCTGGACACCGGAGGTCCCGGCGGCCAGCAGCCCGGCCAATGCCAGATACGGGTTGGCCGCGAGATCGGTGGACTTGATCTCGACGTTCGCGGCCCGATCGCGGTTGCCCACCATCCCGGCGACCAGCCGCACCGCCGCCTCGCGATTCTCGTGGCCCCAGCAGGCGTAGGCACCGGACCAGTTCGAGGGCAGCAGCCGCAGGTAGCTCGACGGGCTGGGGGACAGCAGCGCGGACAGCGCTGGCAGCTCGGCGATGATGCCCGCGACGAAGGACTGCGCGTAGGGCGTCATACCGAGCGGGCCGTCGCCCACGGCGTGCAGGTTCTCGCCGTCCCGCCACGCCGAGAGGTGGATGTGCCCGCCGCTGCCGACCCCGCCGGCGACGACCGACGGCGCGAACGAGATCAGCAGCCCGTGGTTGCGCGCGACGGCCCGCAGCGTCTGGCGCACCAGCACGCTGCGGTCGGCCGCGCCGACCGGGTCCAGCGCGCCGACCGAGACCTCGTACTGCCCGGCCGCGTACTCCGGGTGCAGTTGGTGGACGTCGACGCCCTGCTCGGCGAGCGCGGCCAGCGCGTCGGCGCAGAAGTCACTCTGCTCGACCAGCCGGGTCATGCCGTAGGCGGGACCGGTGCAGGCCGGCTCGAACTGGGCCGGGGGGGCGTCAGACAGGCCGAGAGCGAACTCGATCTCGACGCTCGCCCGGAACGTGACGCCGTGGCCGGCCAGGTCGGCGACCAGCCGACGCAGCAGGGAACGGCTGCACCCTGCATGAACCTCGCCGTCCTGGGTCAGCCGGTCGATCGGCGCCCACGCCCAGCCGGGTTGCGCGGCCAACACCACCAGGGCGTCGAGGTCCGGGAAGTGCCGCAGGTCCCCCTGCGGCCCGCCGGCCAGGTCGGTGCTGACCAGCGAACCGTCGGAGAGCATGGTGTCGAAGACCGGCGACATCCCGACCCCCCACGAGACCGCGCTGACCAGGCCGGTCACCGGAATCGCCTTGATCCGGTTGATGCCCGCGGTGTCGACCCATGACAGCACCACGCCCGCAACCCCCTGGCTGGCCAGCTGCTCGCTCAGCTCACCGGCCAGGGCGACGTCCCCAGGACGACCGCCGGGGACGGGGTCCAGCGTCGTCACGCCACCTCCGACGTCGTCGTCCCGGCGCGGGAGTCGTCGCCGCCGGGGCGCAGGCCCTCCGAGGCGGTCAGCCGTTCCCCGGCCCGCCGGGAGACGTCCGGCCGGGCGAGCACCAAGGCCACCGCCAGCAGCAGCCACACAGCGCAGACCAGCGGCAGCCAGGCGGCGGGGCCGCTCGGGTAGGGCGAGACGTTACGGAGCAGCGTGTACCCGAGGACGACGAGCGCGAGCACGGGGATGATCAGTTCCCAGCGGGCGATCCGGTTGTCACCACTGAAGAAGACCACGCGGATCGCGCCGATCGTCGCCAGGGCGTAGGCGACCAGCAGGATCAGGGTGCCGATGGTCGCGCTGTAGAGGAACACGTCGAACGGGGCGGCGCTGAATACCAGCGCCATGACCGCGATGATGACGAACATGGTGACGACGACCGCGAGCGCGGCGGTGACCGGGGTGCGCCGCACCGGCGAGACCGTGGCCATCTCCTTCGGCAGCACGCCGTCTCGCGACAGCGCGTAGACCAGCCGGGAGGCGGCGACCGAGCAGGCCAGCGCGCACCCGAACGCGCTGACCGCCGCGCCGAGGGTGATGAGGTCGCCGACCCAGGCCCCGATGAACGTCGTGCCGAGGTCGCCCATCAGCGCCCCGGAGTTCGCGAAGGCCTCCAGACCCGCCTCGTCGGTGCCGAACCCGATGACCTCGACCCAGGTGACGAAGACGAAGTACACGCCGCCGAAGATCGCAGTGCCGAGGATGGCGCGCGGGATGTCCCGCCGTGGCCGCTTGGACTCCTCGCCCAGCGTCGCAGCCGCCTCGAACCCGGCGAACGACAGGAAGCCGAAGACCACGCCGAGGAACAGCGCCGAGGCGTCCGTGCCCGACGGCACCGTGAACGGCGACAGCGTCAGCGTCTTGCCCTCATCACCGTTGGCCACTCGGATCAGCACGACCAGCGCGACGATCAGGATGAGCAGCACCGTGACGACCTCGACGACCAGCAGCACCCGAGTGCTGCGGTGCACCGGCGCGATGGTCAGCCACAGCACTCCCAGTAGCCCGATCCCGCCGACCAGGAACGGCGCCCACTCGGGCGGGGAGTTCCAGACGCCGATGATGTCGAGGAACGTGGTGCCGAAGATGCCGGTCGCCATCGCGGTGACGACGCCGTAGAACGTATAGGTGCCGAGCAGGCCCCAGCCGGCGACGACGCCGGTGCGGGCGCCCAGGGTGGCCCCGACGAAGCCGTAGACCGAGCCGGAATGGTTGAACCGCTGGCACAGCCGGACGAACGTCCACGAGATCAGCAGCACGCCGACGAGGGCGATCGCGAAGGCGAGCGGTACGGCGCGGCCGACACTGCCGACCGTGCCCTGCGGGTTGATGTTGGCCGCCATGGAGGGGGCCATCAGCGCGATCGAGATGCCGATGGTCTCCCAGACGTTGAGCTCTCGGCTGAGCCGCGGGGAGGGGGTGCCGGTCGGGGTGTCAGTAGCCATCGTTGCCTCCTGGGTTCGATGGCGCCGCAGCAGCGGGCGTCAGGCCTCTGATGAAATCTCAGATACATGCCGGGTGTAAATAGCGGCCGTGTGAAATTCTCGTAACATCACCGCCGAGGGCGTCGGGGCGCCCCGGCACCGACTGCACCGCTCGGCATGATTCGATGAGCGACGCCTGGTCTGCGCACTGCAGCCACTTCCACTCCGACCCACGGAGACCAGACGATGTCCCTACTGACCCCCACCCCCGTGTCCGGCCCCGAAGCAGCGTCGATGCACGTGCCCGACCCGCACCTGGTCGACACGGTGCTGGCTTACCTGCGCGAACGCCTGCTGATGCCCGAGGCCGAGCTGGACCGCCCCGCCACGCCCGCCGCGCTCGACGCCCTGCTCAGCGGCTTGATTACCGATGGCGGCCGACCCGTCGAGGACGTGCTGCGGCTGTTCGTCGACTCCCTCGCGCTCGCCGTGATCTCTGCCGACTCGCCGCGGTATCTCGCGTTCATCCCGGCGGCGCCTACCAAGGCGTCGCTGGTCTTCGACGCTGTCGTGGCGGCGTCGTCGATGTCCGGGGTGTCCTGGCTGGAGTCCTCCGGCGCGGTAGCCGCCGAGAACCAGATCCTGCGTTGGCTCGCCGACCTGTTCGGCATGCCCGCCTCTGCCGGCGGCACCTTCGTCTCCGGTGGCTCGGCGGGCAACCTCAACGGCCTGGTGGTCGCCCGCGAGCACGCCCGCAACCGCAGTGGCCGACCCCGGCAGCCCGCCCGGGTCGCGGTCGGGCGGGAGGCGCACTCCTCGATCGGCAAGGCGCTGATGATCCTCGACATCGAACCGCTCGTCGTGCCGACCCCCGACCACCGGCTGACCGGCGAGGCGCTGCAGGCGGCACTGGACGCCGATGCAGGCTCCGGCCTGCCGCCGGTGGTGGCCGTGGCCGCGACCGCCGGCACCACGAACGCGGGGATCGTCGATGACCTGTCCGGGCTGGCCGCCGTCGCCCGCGAGCGCGGGCTGTGGCTGCACGTCGACGCGGCGTACGGCGGGGCTGCCGTGCTGTCGCACACCGACGGTCACCGGTTCGCGGGCATCGAGCACGCCGACTCGGTCGTCACCGACCCGCACAAGTGGTGGTTCTCGCCGCTGGACTGCGCCGCGCTGCTGTGGCGTGACCCGGCGATCGCGCAGGGGGTGCTGACCCAGGACGCGTCGTACCTCGACGTGCTGCACACCGCCGACACTCCGATGCGCAACCCCAGTGACCTGGCCTATCACCTGTCCCGGCGGGCGCGGGGGCTGCCGCTGTGGTTCTCGGTCGCGGTCTACGGCGTGCAGGCCTACCGCGACGCGGTGCAGGCATCCATCGACCTGGCCAACCGGACGGCGGCGAGGATCGAGGCGATGCCGCGCGTGGAACTGGTCCGGCCGGCCTCGTTGGGAGTCGTGCTGTGGCGACGGCTGGGCTGGGGTCTGGCGGACTACCACAAGCTGCAGGAGGAGCTGCTCGACGCCCAGATCGCGCTGGTCACGCCGTCGGCGTGGCAGGGCGAGACGGTGGGGCGGTTCTCGTTCCTGCATCCCGGCACCACTGATGAGATGGTCGGCGACGTGCTCGACCGGCTGCGCTGAGCGGCCCGGCCCGGCCCGGCCCGGCCCGGTCCGGCTAGGTGGCGGTGATGCTCAGTTGGTCGGTCCGGCGGTGGCCTCGATCGGCACCTCGCCGATCCGGGAGACCTTGACGTCCAGCGTGCGGTGCTCCATCTCGACATCGAGCCGGACCACATCGCCGATCGCGTCGCCGTCGATCTGCGCGGGGATCGGGCGCGTCGACTCGAGCCGGATGGTCCGCGCGCACAGGTGGCGGACCAGGCCGTGCTTGGCGCGGGTCTTGCGCAACGCCCAGCCGATGATGGACAGCCAGCCGGCGATGCCCTTCGGCGCCACCACCAGGATATCGGCGATCCCGTCGTCGTAGTGCGCGTCCGGCAACAGCACGATCCCACCGGTCAGGGTGCCGCAGGAGGCGATGACGATGGACCGCACCTTGCGGGTCACCGGCCGGCCGCCGTCGAGAGCGAGCTGCACGGGCACCCGCTCGCCGGCGAGCTTGGGCAAGCCGGTGGCGACGTACGCCCCCCAGCCGATCCGCCCCTTGAGCCTGTCGTCGGCCTCGGTCATCACCTCGGCGTCGAAGCCGACGCCCATCATGACCACCGAGGTCTCCTTGATCACTTCACTGTTCTCGCGGGTGGCGGTCACCCGGGCGACGTCGATCGGCGCGGTGCGGCCGGTGACGGCCTGCTCGATGGCGGTTTCGATGTCGTTGACCGGGATCCACAGGTTGCGGGCCAGCAGGTTGCCGGTGCCCATCGGCACGATGCCGAGCGGGATCCCGGTGCCGGCGAGCACTCCGGCCACGGTGCGCACCGTGCCGTCGCCGCCGACTGCCATCACCAGCGAGGCGCCTTCGGCCAGCGCCTCCTTGGTCTGCGCTACCCCGTTGTCCTCGACAGTGGTCTGCCACAGCCGGGGCCTGGACCAGCCGAGGGTGTCCGTCGACTTGGCGACCAGGGCCTCGATGTCGTCGAGCCGGTCGCCCGTTTTCGACGGGTTGACCACGACGGCGCACCAGTGCGAGTCGCGCGGCGGGGACGTCGGATCTTCGGGCACAGGCTGACGATATGCCCGCGCTGATCACGCCGCGCGCCGATCGCGTCGGGACGAGATCACCCGACGATCACCGAGATCCAGCGAGATATGCGTCGAGCCTGCCTGCGCTCCAGAGTGCTTCGGCCAATGGCGGCGTCCGCCTGGGAGGAGGAGTTCGGCGCCTTCACGGCCAGCGGTTGCCTGCCGTGGTCCGCCACAGCTGACTCCCCGTAGCCTTTGCTGTCGTGATCGACGTCCGGATGCTGCGCGAAGACCCCGAGACCGTTCGCATGGGCCAGGCCAGCCGTGGCTCGGACCCGGCGACCGTCGATGCCGCGCTCGCCGCCGATGTCTCCCGGCGCGAGGCGCTGACCCGGTTCGAGACGCTGCGGGCGCAGCAGAAGGCGATGGGCAAGGAGGTCGCGGCCGCTGCCAAGGACGCGAAGGCCGCGCTCGTCGCTCGTGCCAAGGAGCTCGCCGACGCCGTAACGGCGGCCGAGGCCGAGGCGGGGGCCGCTGCCACGGCGTTCGACGAGGCGATGCGACGGATCGACAACGTCGTGCTCGCTCCGGTGCCGGCCGGCGGCGACGCCGACTTCGTGGTTCTCAAGCACGTCGGCGAGCCCCGCGACTTCGCCGCCGAAGGCGTCGCGGTGGCCGATCACCTCGAACTGGGCGAGCGGCTGCGCGCCATCGACACCGCGCGCGGTGCGAAGGTCTCCGGCAGCCGGTTCTACTTCCTGACGGGGCCGGGTGCGCGGCTCGAACTCGCCCTGCTCAACCTGGCGATGGACACCGCGGTGGCCGCCGGGTTCACCGCCATGATCACCCCGACGCTGGTCCGGCCGGAGATCATGGCCGGCACCGGCTTCCTCGGCGCGCACGCCGACGAGATCTACCGTCTGGAGGCCGACGACCTCTACCTGGTGGGCACCAGCGAGGTGCCGCTGGCGGGCTACCACGCCGAGGAGATCCTCGACCTGTCCGCCGGCCCGATGCGCTACGCGGGGTGGTCTGCGTGCTATCGGCGCGAGGCCGGCTCGCACGGCCGCGACACCCGCGGCATCATCCGGGTCCACCAGTTCCACAAGGTCGAGATGTTCGTCTACTGCGACCCCGCCGACGCCGAGACCGAGCACGAGCGGCTGCTGGCCTGGGAGGAGCAGATGCTCGGGGCGATGGAGCTGCCGTACCGGGTGATCGACGTCGCGGCGGGCGATCTCGGCTCCTCGGCGGCGCGGAAGTTCGACTGCGAGGCGTGGCTGCCCAGCCAGCAGCGATGGCTGGAGTTGACCAGCACCTCCAACTGCACGACGTTCCAGGCTCGACGGCTGAACATCCGTTACCGCCCCGGCGGTGTCGAGGGCGCGACCGAGCCGGTGGCGACGCTGAACGGCACGCTGGGCACCACACGCTGGCTCGTCGCGCTGCTGGAGAACCATCAGCAGGCGGACGGGTCGGTCCGGTTGCCCGCGGCCCTGGCCGCCCGGCTGGGCATGGCGGCGCTCGATCCGGTACCGGGCTGAAGGCCGACGGGGTGAGCGCCGACACTGGAGGCATGACCACCCCACCTACGCAGGACAAGCTGCTGATCGCCGTCGACATCGACGGCACCATCCTCGACTACGACGAGCGGATCAGCGGCGAGGTCCGGGCGGTGATCAGTGAGGCTGCGGCGGCTCATCACGTGGTGATCGCCACCGGGCGCAGCGTCGAGGGCACGCTGCCGGTGCTGGACCGCCTCGGCCTGCTGACGGGGTCGGCGGTCTGCGCCAATGGCGCGATCACGTTGCGGCTGGATCCCGAGCTGCCGGACGGCTGGGAGGTGGCGGATATGCACACCTTCTCGCCCGGACCGGCGCTGCGGCTGATCCGCGAGTACCTGCCGACCGCGCTGTATGGGGTCGAGGGCGAGGACCTGGTCAAGTACATCACCGGCGCTTTCCCCGACGGCGAGCTGGACGGTGAGCTTCGGGTGGAGACGTTCGACGAGCTGGTGCACCGGCAGGCGCTGCGGGTCGTGGTGCGCTCGCTGGACCACACCCCGGAGGAGTTCCTGGAGCTGGTGCACCGGATGGGGTTGCACGGGGTGTCCTACGCCGTCGGGTGGACCGCGTGGCTGGACATCGCGCCCGAGGGCGTGAACAAGGCCACCGCCCTGGAGATCATCCGCCAGCGGCTGCGGGTGTCCGAATCCGCCACCAGGGCCATCGGTGACGGCCGCAACGATGTGGAGATGTTGCAGTGGGCGGCGCTGTCGGCGGCCATGGGGGACTCGCCGCCCGAGGTGCTGGCGGCGGCCAAGGAGGTCACCGGTTCCGTCGTCGAGGACGGCCTGGCGACCTGGTTGCGTGGTGTCCTGTCCGAGGGCTTGTAGGTCGACTGTTCGGGGGTAGCGCTGGGTGTCGCCCGAGGGAGCTGCTGGCCGCTCTGCGGCGGTGAGGGGCGCGTCGGACCTGCCTCCGATGCGGCGCGAAACTGCCTCTCGTTGCGGCGTTAGGCAGCCTCCCGTCGCGGCGCAGGTCAGCCTCCGATCGCGGTCGGCATGTCAGTATGAGCCGTGCTCATGCTGTCAACGGACGTCGAACGCCGGCTCGAAGCGCTGCTGCCCCAGCTGATGGCGGACGAACCCGTTGTGGTGCTGTCAGGACCGCGGACCGTCGGCAAAAGCACCGTGCTGAGGCAGCTGGCGCGCCGACTCGACGTGACGGTCCTCGACCTCGACGACGTCGGCACCCGCAATCTGGTCGCGGCGGACCTCAACACGTTCGTCGGCGGGCCGTCGCCCGTCCTCATCGACGAGTTCCAGCACGTCCCAACACTGCTCGACACCATCAAGGCGGAGCTCAACCGCGACACCAGGCCGGGCCGCTTCGTTCTCACCGGATCGACGCGCTACGAGACGATGCCGCGCACCGCCCAGTCACTCACCGGCCGGGTACATGTCGTGACGGTCTGGCCGATGTCCCAGGGCGAGATCGCCGGGCATCGGGAGACCTTTGTGGCGCGCCTGCTCGCGGAATTCGCAGCGGTTGCAGGTCCCGCACCCGATGCCACCACGCGGGAGGAGTACGTCGAGCGGATCCTGGCCGGCGGGTTGCCCGCAGCCCTGCGCCGCAACCCCGGACGGCCGCGCGAACGCTGGTACGACGACTACGTCCGGCTGGTGGTCGAGCGTGACGTCCTCGACATCAAGGGCATCCGGCAGAGCGCGAAGCTGCCGACACTGTTGGCGCGTCTGGCATCGCAGACCGGTCAGATGCTGAACGTGGCACATGCCGCCCGCGAGACCGGACTGACCCCGTCTGTGGCCGAGGACTACACCCGGCTGCTCGAATCCGTCTTCCTGGTTCATCGGCTGCCCGCCTGGGGCACAACCTTGGCCGCGAGGGCCACCAAGGCACCCAAGGTGCATCTGGTGGACACGGGGTTGGGAGCGTTCCTCATGAGGTTGACGGCCGACTCGTTGCAGCGTCGCGTCCCCGCAGTCCTAGCCGAGTTCGGCCACCTCGCAGAGACCTTCGTCGTCAACGAGGTGCTCAAACAGCTCTCGTGGCTGGACGTGCTGGTGCAGGTCGGCCACTACCGGACCTCCGACGGCGACGAGGTCGACCTGGTGCTGGAGACGGCGGCCGGTGACGTGATCGCGATCGCGGTCAAGGCGGGATCGACCTTCCGGCGCGAGGACGTCCGAGGTCTCCGCCACCTGCGTAACCGGCTGGGAGGCCGCTTTCGCGGCGGGGTTCTGCTGTCGACCAACCCGATGTCCGCCACGGTCGACGACCGGATCACTGTCGCCCCGATCGCCTTGCTATGGGGTCCGCCGCCCGGGTGACGGCCGGAGCGGGCTCGATGAGCCCGGTGGCGAGCGCCAGGGCGCGCAGGGCGTTCGGTGCTCCGTGGCGAACGGAGACCGGACCTGCCTCGGCATGCAGGACGGGCTGGAGGTCGACCGGGCGCTCACGCGGGTCTGCGGGGTACATCGCGACGATGGCCGCCGAGCACCGCCACGACCATTCCGGTGTTGCCTGCCAGGCGGACCGGGGCAGCGCGGGCAGGACCAGGCGGGCGGCCCGGGGCGCCGTCGCTGCGTGGACGAGCATGACCGGGTTAGGCGCCACAGGCAGCGAGCCCTCCTTGACCCTGACACGGTGTCAGGTGGGACAACTGTCCTGTGCTGTCGATAGGTGAGCTCGCGCGACTGGGGCAGGTGTCGGTGCGGAGCTGCGACACTACGACGGGACGGGCCTGCTCACTCCCGCCAGGGTTGACGAGCGCAACGGCCACCGCTGGTACGTGCCGCAGCAGCTCGCGCGACTCAACCGCCTCGTCGCGCTCAAGGAGTTGGGCTTCAGCCTGGAGGAGGTCGGCGTCATCCTCGACCACGACCTCCCGGTCGATCAGCTGCGGGGCATGCTCAGGCTGCGGCGCTCGCAGCTGACGGCAGAGCGGACGGCGATCTCTGATCGGCTGTCCCTGGTGGACCACCGCCTACGGGTTATCGAGCAGGAGGAACGCATGTCCCAGACCGAGTACGTGGTCAAGCCGCTGCCGGCGATGCGGCTGGCCGCCCGGCAGGCGACCGTTCCCGACCTGTCCCAGGAGTCCGGTGGCGTGGAGCAGATGTTCATCGAGGCGGCCGAGGCAATCAGCGCCGTAGGCGGCAGCCGTGTCACGCCCGTGGCGGTCTACGAGCAGCTCAACAACGCGCTACGGATCGTCACCGGGTTCGCGCACGACGGCTCGCCCGTCCCCACCCTCGACGTGGTCGACCTGCCCGCCGTCCCGAAGGCGTTGTGCGGCGTCCACCTGGGGACCATGGACACCGTCGTGGCTTCGTGGCAGGCGCTCCACCAGGCCATCGAGGACCAGCGGCTCGCGCCCGACGGACCCGCACGCGAGCTCTACGTCAGGGCGGAGCCGGCACATGATGAGTCGGACTGGGTCGTCGAGCTGCAGCAACCCGTTCGAGCGTTGTGAACTACTGCGTCGCTCGTGCGACGCCTGCACCCCGGCACCGCAGGTCAGACGAACAGCAGTGGGGCGCGCTGCTGACACGGGACCGCGCGCGCCTGTTCGAGCACCCACCGTCTCTGACGGTCATCTCGCCGACCTGGCATCGCCCTGGACACCCGGCGTGTGGACTGCCGCCCTCGACTGTCGGGTAGTGAATCGTGATCATCGAGCCCCTCGCGAGGCCCTGGCTGAGCGCCTACGTCGGCGGCGTCCCGGACGTCGTGGATGTTCTGGACGGACGACCAGTAGGGACACCGTCGGGCCCCCGGCGTGTTCGCGGCGGTTCCGGACGAGACCGTTGCACGCACCTGGTTGCCATCCCTTGAAGTGACGGTTCTGGGAATCGCGGACCGGCGTGGCCGTCGTCGCAGTAGAGCGTCACCGTCGATTTCCGACAACGGGACCGAGTCGCCGCACAATTCACACCAGCGACCTAGGAGCCGGTCGAGGTCGGCGGGCGTACGGTGCAGCCGCGCCTGCACAGTGATCCCGACGTGCGGGAACTCGACAACTAGCTGCTCGTACAGATCGAGCACGAGGTCGGTCCGGTCCGACCCTTCCGCCGAAATCATCAGGGATGTGCCGAGTGGGGCGGTCGCCTGCGCGATCCGGCGGCTGTGCTCCAGCGCCAGGTCGCGGTCCACCGACGGCGCCCACGTGCGACAGGTCGAATGAGACGCTGCACGGGCAGGCCCTCGTCCCGGACCACCGCTGCGAGGTCGAGGAAGACCTGGGTCTCCGAACGTGCGAGTTCGGCCTCCCGGACGCTTTCGCCGGCGTATTCGATGCTGCACACGTGACCGCGGGCCACGCTCGCCCGGCCCGCCGAGATCGCCTCGATCGTCTCGCCCGCCGTGTAGCGCATGGCCACCCGGGCAGCCATCGCCGCAAGGGCGGGGCTGGCGAGGACGAGCCGCTTCAGATCCTTGTCGAGGGCCCACGCCCGCAGCGTGTTCGCCGCGCGCTCGACGTCGATCACGGCTGTGTCCGTGCAAGGACGGTAGCCGCGGCGGGTGCGGAACGCGGGCGGCTTTCTGGGTCCACCATGTCCGTCGTGGCTACTGCACGCCCGGTCACGGGCTGGAGTATTGGGTCGTTCCGCCCGTGGGCGGCGCCGGGCCCGGTAAAGGTCAGAGCAGGGAACCGAGGGGAGCCAGTGCCTCTACGTGTGACGCCAGATCCGTGTGGGCGGCCAGCCGCTCGAAGTCAGCGTCGTAGTGGAGGATCGCCGCCGCGTGGTCCTCGGCCACCGCGGCGATGAGGTAATCGAGGGGTGGCACCCCCAGGTGCTGGTGTGCCGCCCTCAGCTGGCGCTGCAGGTCGGTGGCCCTGCGTTCGGCCCGCTCGGAGATCCAAAGGAACGGCAGCTCCTCGGGGTCGACGCTCGGCAGGTCGCGGCCCGCCCTGGTCTCCAGCAGCAGGAGTGTGCTGGTGGCGACGAGACCACGGGCGATCCGTCCGGCGACCTCGTCGTGGCGGGCTGATTCGAGCCGCGGGCTGCCCAGCCTCCAGAAAGCACTCGCGTCGAGCAGGGCGAGTGAGTCCGTCACGGCTGCCGTGTCGTGTGGCGGATGGCGCGGACCTCGTCGAAGTCGGGTTGCCCGCTCTTGCGCAGCCGTTCCACGAACGTGTCCAACGACGCCGCGCGCGCACGGTCACGTGCCTCCAGCTCGCGCAGCGCCGAACGGGCACCGCGAGCTACCAGCTCGGCCAGTGACGGCGTGTCGGAGCCGAGCCGCCGGCGCAGGGGCTCGAGCACCGCGGCCAGCGCCGGGGTCTCGGTGATCGAGTGGCGCGGGAATGACGTCGGCACCGCAGCAGTGTAACCGAGTGCGGCACCGTGCAGCACTCTTTGATCGAAGCTCTCAGCTCTTGGGGCACGAGACCACCGAACGCTTCGTGCGTGCTTGGTCGGGCTTGGATCCTAAATGCCGAAGGCTACTTGGCCAGCCCAGGGGAGCCTGTTCCAGAGTCACCGTCCCTGGGTGATAGCTGCGCATGAGTCGTCGGCGCGCGGGCTCAGGAGGTGACGAGGACCTCGGCGAGCTCTGCGCGGACGGCGGCGACGAGCTCGTCGACGTCGGCCTCGGTGGTGTCGAAGGAGCACATCCATCGCACCTCGCCGGTGGCCGCGTTCCAGTCATAGAAGCGGACGGACTCCCGGACCCGGTCGGCCACCTCGGGCGGCAGCACGGCGAACACCCCGTTCGCCTGAGTGACCTGGGTCAACGTCAGGCCGGGCAAGGCGGCCACGCGCTCGGCCAGCCGGGCGGCCATGGCGTTGGCATGCTGCGCGGACCGCAGCCACAGGTCTCCCTCGAACAGGGCGACGAGCTGGGCTGACAGGAACCGCATCTTCGAGGCCAGCTGCATGTTGAGCTTTCGCAGGTACGGCAGTCCGACGGCGGCCCCGGGGTTGAGCACGACGACCGCCTCGGCGCCCAACACGCCGTTCTTGGTGCCTCCCAGGGACAGCACGTCCACCCCGGCGTCGGTCGTGAAGGCGCGCAGCGGCATGTCCAACGAGGCCGCGGCGTTGGCCAGCCGGGCGCCGTCCATGTGCACCGTCATCCCCAGGCCGTGCGCATGCCGACTCAGCGTGGTGACCTCGGCGGGGGTGTAGACGGTGCCCACCTCGGTGGACTGGGTGAGCGACACCGCCAGCGGCTGTGCGCGATGCTCGTCGCCGAACCCCCACGCCTGGGTGTCCAGGCCTACCGGGGTGAGCTTGCCGTCCGGGGTGCCGACGGTGAGCAGCTTCAGCCCCCCGACCCGCTCGGGGGCGCCGTTCTCGTCGGTGTGGATGTGGGCGTTCTCGGTGCAGACCACGGCGCCCCACCGCGGCAGCAGCGCCTGCAGGGCCAGCACGTTGGCGCCGGTGCCGTTGAACACGGGGAACACCTCCGCCTGCGCCCCGAAATGGCCACGGACGACCTCGCGCAGCCGCGTGGTGTACTCGTCGTCGCCGTAGGAGACCACGTGCCCGCCGTTGGCGTCGGCGATGGCGGCCAGCACCTCCGGATGCACGCCGGAGTAGTTGTCGGAGGCGAAGCAGCGACTGCCGCGGTCGTGGAGGCTCACCCCGGAAGTATGCGCAGCCGCAGCTACAACCTTGCCTGAGCGGTCGCCGACCGTGATCCTTCGGGAGTGGGAGATCGACTGGCAGGCAAGGCGGCGCTCGTCACCGGCGGCGCGGGCGGCTGCGGCGAGGCGGCGGTGCGGCTGTTCGCGGCCGAGGGGGCGCGGGTCGGCATCGTCGACCGCGACGCCCCGCGGGGGCAGGCGCTCGCCGGGGAACTGAGCGATGCCGGTCACCAGGCGGTCTTCGCTCAGGCAGATGTGTCCGTGTCCGCGGACGTCACCGGGGCGGCCGACGCTGTGAGCACTGTCCTCGGCCCGATCAACGTGCTGTTCAACCACGCCGGCACGATCGTCATCAAGCCGTTCCTGGAGACCGAGGAGGCGGACTGGGAGTTCCTCTTCGGAGTCAACGTCCGCAGCATGTACCTGGTCACCCGTGCCGTGCTGCCTCAGATGCTTGCGGCCGGCGGCGGCAGCATCGTCTGCACCTCTTCGATCTCCGCCGTCTACGCCGCGCCCATGGAGGTATCTCCGCCGTCTACGCCACGCCCATGGAGGTGCTGTACCGCACCACCAAGGCCGCGACCCACATGTTCGCGCGGGCCATCGCAGTGGAGTTCCGCGACCGTGGGATCCGGTGCAACGCGGTCTGCCCGGGATTCATCGAGACCCCGCACGGCGTGCGCGAAGTGGCAGAGCTGACTGCTCTGGGGGTCGACGTGTCCGAGGCCGCACTGACCGTGGCGCAGGGCCGGATCGGCCGCCCCGAGGACATCGCGCGGGCGGCGTACCTGGCCAGCGACGATGCCGAGTTCGTCACCGGCACCCAGCTGTTCGTGGACAACGGCTTCAGCGCGGTCTGAGGCTCATCGCTGGCGTCGCCCCGGCACGGCAGAGTGGGCGTGCGCGGGCTCGCGGTGCGCCACACTGGTGTGGTGCGGCTGATCGCCACTGATGTCGACGGCACGATCGTCACCTCCGACCGGGGAGTCACCACCCGGACGGCCGCGGCTGTCACCGCGGCGCGGGCGAGTGGTGTGCTGGTCGCCCTCGTCACCGGCCGGCCGCTGCGGTGGCTCACGCAGGTGGTGGACGATCTCGGCGGGGTCGACGCCCTCGTGATCGCCAACGGAGCGATCACCTACCGGCTGCCCAGCGGCTTCGTCGACGGCACCGAGCAGCTACTCGACCGGCGGACCATCCCGACCGAGGACGTTATCGTGTGGGCGGTACGGCTGCGCGGCGCGGTGCCGGGCATCGCCTTCGGCCTGGAACGTCCCGGCGGTTTCGGTGCCGAGCCCGGCTACGAGCCGGCGGTCGGAACGCCGGGCGTCGCCGGGTTCTCGATCGCCTCGCTGCCGGAACTGCTGGCGGCCGACTCCGAGGTGGTCAAGCTGCTGGCGAGGCTGCCCATGGCCGCGGTCACCGACGAGCGCCCCGGCGACCGGCTGCTCGAGCAGGCCCGACGGGTGCTCGCGGGGCTGGTCTCGCCGGTGCACGCCGACAGCCGCAAGCCGCTCATCGAGCTCGGTCCGCCTGGTGTCGACAAGGCCACCGGGCTGGCGTTCCTCGCAGAGTCGCTACGGATCGAGCGCGAAGAAGTCGTCGTCTTCGGCGACATGCCCAACGACGTCTCGATGCTGACCTGGGCCGGCCGTGGCTACGCGATGGCCGACGGGCACCCCGAGGCGATCGCCGCCGCGGACGCCATCGCCGAACCGCACGGTGCCGACGGGGTGGCGCTGGCGATCGAGGAGCTGCTGACCGGCCGACTCGCGGGCACGGCGCCGTGAGCACCCGCACCGACGACCAGCCGACCACCAGCGAGCCGTCGCCGTCGACACCGAAGACCAGGAGAGTCCGTCGGCTGCGCCGTGCACTCGTGATCACCGCCGCCGTCCTCGTCGTGTTGTTCATCGCCCTGACGTTCGGTGTCGGGTGGTTCTTTTCCTCGGTGGCACTCGACGTCGTCGACGACCCGCCCGCCACGGTCGCTGTGAAGGCCGTCGTGGCCGGTGACGCCATCGAGCTGGCCCGCTCGCCGCAGCCCGAGAACGCCGGGCTGCATGCCGTCCGCCATCCCGACGGCTACGGGATCATGTCCGAACAGGTCGCGATCTCCTCCGACGCTGTGGTCCGCGCATGGCGAGACGTCGAGGGGACCCTGTCCGGCAGCGAGGTGGCCGGGGTAGTGGACTCCGACGTGTACCAGGGGGACCCGTCCGCGGTCGGCCTCGACCACACTGACATCACCGTGACCAGCGACATCGGGGACCTGCCGACCTGGCTGGTGCCGACCGCCGCCGACGCGCCCGCCGCCGCGGCGGACACCTGGATCGTCTTCGCGCACGGCCGCGGCGGTTCGGTCGAGGAGGCGCTGCGGTACCTCCCGATGTGGCACGACCTCGGCCACCCCGTCCTCGTCCCCGCGTACCGCAACGACCCCGGCGCGCCTGCCGACCCCCGGGGCTGGTACGGCCTTGGCGAGACCGAGTGGCGTGACATCGACGCCGCAGTGACGTACGCCCTGGACAACGGCGCGCAGGACGTCGTACTGGCGGGTTGGTCGATGGGGGGAGCCATCGCGATGCAGCTGCTGGACCGCTCCGAGCACGCCGATGCGATCAGCGGCTTGGTGCTCGACGCGCCGGTGCTCGATTGGCGCGACACCTTCGACTACCAGGGTTCGACCTTCGGCCTGCCGAGCTACCAGACCGCGCTCGCGGTGCGATTGGTCGAGGCCCGCGCAGGCATCGACTTCGACGACTACGACTGGGTACGGCGGGCCGACGACGTGCCCGACCTTCCCATCTACCTCGTCCACAGCGCCGACGACACGTACGTGCCGAACGACCCCTCGATCGCCTTCGCCGCAGCGCGCCCCGACATCGTCACATTCGAGCAGCCGTCGGGCGCCGATCACACTCGGGAATGGAACGTCGACCCCGAGGGCTACGAGGCCGCAATGACCGCGTGGTTCGACGCCGAGATCGACTGAGCGAGGTCGCTCGGCGGGGGCCTTCCTGGCTCCTGCTTCCTGGGCCGCCGTTTGTCGACAAATGGCGTGGTGGGGGCCTTCCTGGACCGCCCTTTGTCGACAAATGGCGTGGTGGGGGTCCTCCTGGACCGCCGTTTGTCGACAAATGGCGCGGTGGCGGGTCTTCCTGGGCTCAGAGGTAGTTGCCGGTTCCGCCCGACGGCGGCGCGCCCGGCTGGCCCGGCACGTGCTGTCCAGGAGCGGGCATGGCCCCCATCGGACCGGCGGGCAGCGCACGGCGGCGCATCTCCTCGAACTGCGCCCGTGATGCCACCTGCTGAGCGAACAGCGCGGTCTGGATGCCGTGGAATAGGCCCTCCAACCAGCCGACCAGCTGGGCCTGCGCGACCCGAAGCTCCGCATCCGACGGCGTCCCCTCATCCGCGAACGGCAGCGAGATGCGGCGCAGCTCCTCGACGAGCTCCGGCGCCAGGCCGCTCTCGAGCTCGGTCAGCGACCGCTCGTGTACGGCCGCGAGCCGGGAGCGACCGGCCTCGTCCAGCGGCGCGGTCCGCACCTCCTCCAGCAGTTGCTTGATCATGCTGCCGATCCGCATCACCTTGGCCGGCTGCTCGATGAGGTCGGTCAGGCTGTCGTCGGAGGCCACCGACATCCCCTGCGGCGTCACGACCACCACGCGATCGCCGCCATCTCCGCGGGGGCCGCCGTTCGGTTCGTCTTCGTCGGGTTCCGGAGTGGATTCGCTCACGGGAGGTGACGGTAGCTGGCCCAGGGCGGGCGTGCCGATCGGGTGAAATCCGTGCCCGAACCGCTCAGCTCGGCGTCGCGGGCTGCCGATGGCGCCAGGGTGCCCCGCTCCCCCGAAGTCTCCGTGACAGGACGCCGTGTCCGCGTCCTCTCGGCGGTGCCCCTGCTGCCGCCCCTGCTGGCGGCAGTCGTGTTCGGTGGCTGGGCGGCCACCGGTCCGATAGCGGATCTCGCCCAGGCCGACGACAAGGCGGCCGTAGTGGCTGCGGTCGACGCGACCGGCCGCGTCCTCACCGCGTTGGCAGCTGAGCGCGCTGCTGCGAGCCGCGAGGCCGCGGGGGTGGACCAAGCCGGTGTCGAGCTGACGGTTGCCCGCGATCAGGTCGACGGGGCACTAAGTGAGCCCATCGCCGACCTGATCGGCAGCGACGGCCCGGCCGCCAGGCACGTGCAGCGCGGTCTCGGGCAGACCGCGGCGGCCTTGCCTGCGGCCCGGGCGCAGACGAACGCGGCAGGGGTCGACGAGGCCTACACCCGGCTCGCCGCGACGTTGCAGGTAGCGGTCATCGAGGCGGGGGCGTCGCTGCCCAGCGCAGACCTCGGCGCCGCTGTCGAGCGTTCCGGCCTGCTGGTGCGGGCGATCGCCGCAGCCGCCGCTGAACGCGACCTCGGTCTGGTCGTCCACACCGGCACCGGTGAGCCCTCGCCCTCGGGGGCGGCTCTCCGGAACGTGCTCGTCACCGAACAGTTGGCCTTGCTGAGCCAGTGGGCAGAACTCGGCGGGGAGGCTGCCGGTCCGCTCCGTGCACAACCGCAGGACGAGAGTGGGCAGTGGTCGCTGCGCACTGCCCGCGAAGCGCTCGCCACCGCCGACCCAGCGGGAGGTGGACTCACCCCTGGGGCGTGGTCGGAGATCACCGCCAGCCACCTGGCAACCTTGGAGAGCGCACGGCGCACCGACATCGACGCTGCGGCCACCGCAGTAGCCGACGAGCGCCGCGCCGCGGCCATCATGCTCGGTGCGATGGCAGCGCTGCTGCTGTCGAGCGCGATCGCCGGCGTCCTGCTGGCCGGCCGAGTCGCGCGCATCGTGTCGCGTCGGGCTGCCGCGGGGCCACGCATCGCTGAGGGGGTCGACAGTGGCCAGGCCGATGTCGAGGCTGCCTGGGTCGAGGCTGCCGGGGTCGTGGGTGCAGAGGCAACTCCTCACGCCACCGCGCCGGAGCCGGGTTCCCCCGACCGGTCGCCGCCCGAGGCGGACACCTTCGTCAACATCGCCCGCCGCAACCAGGCGCTGCTGGGCCGACAATTGTCGCTGATCGACGCCCTGGAGCGCCACGAGGAGGATCCGGACACCCTGGCGAGCCTCTACCGGCTGGACCACCTGGCGACCCGGATGCGCCGCAACGCCGAATCGCTGCTGGTGCTGGCGGGAATCGACGCGGGGCGCCGCCTGCGCGAGCCGATGCCCCTGGCCGATGTCATCCGGACCGCCGCCGGCGAGATCGAGCAATACGAGCGCGTCGACGTCATGCAGCACACCGATCCCTCGCTGCTGGCTCACGCGGCATTGCCGGCCGCTCATCTGTTGGCCGAGATCATCGAGAACGCCGCGCAGTTCTCGCCGTCGGCCAGCCGGGTCCTGGTGATGGCGAGCGCCACCACGGCGGGGGTGCGGATCGCGGTCACTGATACCGGCCTCGGCATGACGCCGGACGAGATCACCGCCGCCGAGGCCGTACTGAGCTCTGCCGGTGGCGGGGCGGGTCATGCCAGGCTCGGCTTCCACGTCGTCGCGAGGATCGCCCGGCGCTTGGGTGCCACGGTGTCTATTCATCCCGCCTCGATCACGACCGCCGAATCGGTCGACGCCGGGGACTCCGGTCCTCCGCAGGGACTCACGGTGTGTGTCGAATTGCCGGCTGCCGTGCTCGTTCCCGCCAGCCGCTCGGCTGATGTGCCGATCGCAGCAGAGCCGGTCGTGCCCGCGGATCCGGTTGTCCCCATCAACCCGGCAGACCCGGCTTCCGTGGGCGTTGCGGTGCCGCGGCAAGGTTCGGCCCCGCAGGAGCGCCAGGTTCGCCACGCCACGCTGCCGCCTGCCAGCTTGATTCCGCCGCCGGCACCCTCGTTCGCCGACGCCGAGTCGGCGGGCGCCATGCTGCCGCGCCGCCGCGCTCGCCGGGCAATGGCCGAAGCCGAGGAGCTGGCTGCCCATTCCCCACCCGGCGAGACGGTCGTCGCGGCTGCCCCGCTGGACGAGACGGTCGTCGCGACCGGCCAGCCGCGGCAGCCAGCGGCCGAGCAGCAGCAGCCGCCGGCGCAACACCCGACCGACACCGAGCCCCCGACGCAGGCCGCACGCGAGCCGTTGCCAGCGACCCCAGCACCGGATCGCCCGATCGTGGCGCCGGATGCCGGTGATGTCGCCAGCCTCCGCCGCCGGGCCGTGCTCGCCTCGCAGGCGCTGAGCGAGCTGAGCATGCTCTCGTCCTACCGGCCCGATGCCGCCCCGGCCGGCCCTGCACCCGAGTTGGCGCGCCGCAGCCGAGCCGACGTTGCGTCGCCGGTCCCCCCGGCCACGCTCAGCCCACCCCGTGAGCGCGGTGCGAGCCAGGTGCGCACGCTGCTCTCCGGTTTCACATCCGGGGTCGGCCGCGCGCGCGGAGTCACGGCCGGAAGTGATCACAGCCGCGCCGGCACCGACCCGAGCGGCGCAGTTCCCACGACCGAAGCGCATCGCGACGAGAGGAGCACGACATGACCGAGCACAGCAGTGACCACATGGCGTTCGGCTGGTTACTGGACACGTTCGCCGACACCGTGCCTGCGGTGCGCCATGTGTTCGTCGTGTCCGCCGACGGCCTGCTGATGACCATGTCGGGCGGACTTGACCGGACCAGCGGCGACCAGCTCTCGGCGATCGTCGCCGGGATCTCGTCATTGACACGGGGCGCCGCGCGGCAGCTCGGTGGTGGTGATGTACGACAGGCGGTCATCGAGATGGATGAGATGTTCCTCTTTGCGATGGCCGTCTCCGACGGTTCGGTGCTGGCTGTCGTGGCAGAGGCGGGCTGTGACGCCGGCGTCGTCGGTTATGAGATGGCCCTGCTCGTGGCTCGGGCCGAGCAGGCGCTGACCCCGAAGCTCGTCACACAGTTACGTTCGGAGCTGCCGGTCTCCGGCGCGGTCCGGGTCAGTGCCGGGTGATCGACCCATGAGCGTCGAACCCACAGGAAGTTGGCGGCTGACACCGCTGCCGGTTCCCATCACGGGCGCCGTGCCGGCAGCGGCGCCCGTGGCTCCAGCCGCCGAACCGGCTCTGCCGACCGAGTCATTGCCGCCCGACAGCATCGACCACGACGACGAGTTCGAGACGACCGTGCGTCCGTACGCCAGGGTCGGCGGCCGCACCCGCGTACCGGCCGGTCTCGGACTGTCGGTGGAGGCGTTGGTGCGCAACCCCGGTCCCGCCCCGACTCCGAGCGAGCCGGGCCTGTCTCCGGAGCAGCGCCGGATCCTCTCGATGACTGCCACCAGCTATCAATCGGTGGCCGAACTCAGTGCTCATCTGAGGCTGCCGATCGGGGTGATCAGGGTGGTTCTGGCCGACCTGCTCGCCGCCGGTCGGGTACAGGTATACGGCCGTCACAGCCCCGACCGGCCCCGCGTCGGTCTCGACATCCTCGAAGGCGTGCTCGATGGCATATCAACTCTCTGAGACAGCAGTTCCGGCCCAGGCCAGCAACCCGGCGGCCTCCCCGGCTGGTTCTACGCCGGGTCCGACGCCCGGCCCCGCGCCCACCACCGCCAAGATCGTTGTGGCGGGTGGTTTCGCCGTCGGCAAGACCACGTTCATCGGCTCGATCAGCGACATCGAACCGCTGCGGACCGAAGCGGCGATGACCGAGCACTCCGTCGGCGTCGACGATTCCGGCGGGGTCGGCCAACGCAAGACGACGACCACGGTCGCCATGGACTTCGGCCGGATCGCGTTGCCCGGCAATGTGTGGCTGTACCTGTTCGGCACGCCTGGTCAGGACCGGTTCCTCTTCATGTGGGACGACCTGGTTCGCGGAGCCATCGGAGCGCTCGTGCTGGTCGATACCGAGCGCCTCGATCATTGCTTCCCCGCCGTGGACTATTTTGAGGACCGTGGCTTGCCTTTCGTCGTGGCCGTCAACTGCTTTGACGGCATTGCCCGCCATCACCTCGATGACGTCCGCGACGCCCTGGGCTTGAGCCCGGACGTGCCGCTGCGCTATACGGATGCCCGTTCACGTGCGGCCACCAAGGAAGCTCTGGTCTCGCTGGTGCAACTGGCCGTGGCGCGTGCCGACGCCCCCGCCGGCTCGCGGCTGTCCTAGCGAAGCCACACGCAGCTGCCACGCCGTCGGGCGGGTGCTCACCGAGCGTCAGGCCCGCGCGAACCACCGCGAACCCCTGCTAATCACCCCGAATACTCGAACACTAGTGCGAAGGAGGCGAGAGTGTCCAATCGATTGCGGAACAGGGTGATGCCGGCCGGTACCGCCCGCCCGCCCGGAGAGGCACAATGCGCTTACCAGACGGAAGGCAGGCCGTGGCGTCGATCGAGGACGTAGCTCGGGCCACCGGGGTGTCGACGGCGACGGTGTCGCGCGCCCTGCGTGGTCTGTCGTCGGTCGCCGAGCCCACCCGGATGCGCGTGCAGGAGTCCGCCGTCCGACTCGGTTACGTCCCGTCCTCGGTCGCCGCCAGCCTCGCGACCGGCCGCACGAAAGCCATCGGTCTGGTCACGCCCCACGTCGCCAAGTGGTTCTTCTCCACCGCGATCGAGACCGTCGAAGCGATCCTGCGCACCCACGGCTACGACGTACTGTTGATCATAATGCCGCCAGGGCAGCGGGCTACCCCCGGCCCGATGGCCGGCGTGCCACCCTGGCGCCCTCAACTGGAGACCGAGCTGCTGCGCAAGAGGGTCGATGCCACGATCATCCTCAGCCTGCCGATGGTCGCCGACGAGGTCGCCCTGCTTCATGATCTGGGACAGGAACTGGTCGGCATCGGCCCCAGCGTCCCCGGGCTGCCGATCATGGGGATCGACGACGTCGAGGTCGGTGTCACCGCCACGCAGCATTTGCTAGACCTGGGTCACACCCGGCTGCGGTTCGTCGGACACAATGCCGAGGAGGTCGACTGGACCCCGCCTCAGGAGCGCTACCGCGGCTTCACCACCGCCCTGCGGCGCGCCGGCCTGACGGAGGCTGCCCCCCCGCTCGGTTCGGACCTCACCGTGGCCGAGGGCCGTCGCGCCGCCCGGGCCGTGCTTGCCGACAATGACCTGCCGACTGGCCTGGTGTGCTGTAGTGACGAGGTCGCGATGGGCGTGCTCTACGAGCTCCGCCGGGCAGGGGTGGCGGTGCCGGCCCAGATCTCGGTGATCGGTGTCGACGACCACCCGCACGCCGAGCTGCACGACTTGACCACGGTGGCGCAGTGCGTCGACGAACAGGCCGAGGCGGCCGTCCGGTGGTTGCTCGCGGGGCTCGGCACCCCCGGAATCCCGCCAAGACCTCTCGCAGCGGTCCCCGCCGACGGGGTCCTCGAGTACTTCCCGACCCATCTGATCGTCCGGAACACGACCTCGACACCGCCCTGAGCGGGCTGCGCCGCCCCCCTGCAACGGTCATGTATCCGAATCGTTACGGCCAAGATGCCGTTACACCTTGAATCGTGAGCATGTAAGCGTTTGCATGTGGTGCCGGGCACCCGGCCTCAAGAGTCCAGGAGGACGTCCAATGGCAGCACGCACCTGGCGCCGCGGAGCCACGCTCTTCGCGACCGCAATGAGCGTCACGCTCGTGGTCGCCGCATGTGGTGGCGGCGATGACAGCACTGACGGAGACACGGCCACGGCTGACGCCGGTGGCGGCGCCACCGACGAGGCGACCGGCGAGACCGGTGGCGTCGAAGGCGGTGGCGACGCCTGTGCCGAGTTCGAGCAGTACGGCACCTTCGACGGCGGCGAGATCGAAATCTTCTCGTCCATTCGCGACATCGAGGCCGACAAGTTCGTCGAGACCTTCGCTCCCTTCTCTGAATGCACCGGCCTGACCATCAACTGGAACGGCACCGGCGAGTTCGAGGCCCAGCTCCAGGTTCGGGTCCAGGGTGGCGACGCACCCGACATCGCGACCATCCCGCAGCCCGGCCTGCTGGCCACCCTGGTCGCCGGCGGCAGCGTCGTCGAGGCCCCGGCCGAGGTCGCCGCGCTGGTCGACGAGGGCTGGAGCGAGTCGTGGAAGGGGTACGGCACCGTCGACGACACGTTCTACGCCGCCCCGCTGGGCGCGAACGTCAAGTCGTTCGTCTGGTACTCACCCTCGTACTTCGCGGACAACGGCTACGAGATCCCCGAGACCTGGGATGACATGCTGGCGCTGTCCGACGAGATCGCGGCCACCGGCATCAAGCCGTGGTGCGCCGGGATCGAGTCCGGTGACGCCACCGGCTGGGTCGTCACCGACTGGTTCGAGGACGTCGTCCTGCGCGAGGTCGGTGCGGACGTCTACGACCAGTGGGTCAGCCACGAGATCCCGTTCAACGACCCGCAGATCGCCGCGGCTGCCGAGCGGGTGGGCGGCATCCTGAAGAACGACGCCTACGTCAACGGTGGTTACGGTGACGTGCAGTCGATCACCATCACCGCGTTCCAGGACGGCGGCCTGCCGATCCTCGACGGTCAGTGCGCGATGCACCGACAGGCCTCCTTCTACGCCAACCAGTGGCCGGACGGCACCGTCGTCGGCGAGGACGGCGACGTCTTCGCCTTCTACCTGCCGGTGGTCGAGGCCGGCGGCGACCGGCCGGTGCTCGGTGGCGGCGAGTTCGTCACGGCATTCAACGACAACCCCGAGACCGTCGCGGTGCAGACGTACATGGCCTCGGCCGAGTTCGCAAACGCCAAGGCGACCCTCGGCGCCTGGATCTCGGCAAATACCGGCCTCGACGTGGCCAATGTCGAGAGCCCGATCGACCAGCTCTCGGTCGAGATCCTGCAGGACCCCGAAAGCGTCTTCCGCTTCGATGCGTCGGACCTGATGCCGGCCGCCGTCGGTGCCGGTTCGTTCTGGAGCAACGGAACCGACTGGATCAACGGCAGCGTCGACACCCCGACGATGCTCAACAACATCGAGGCCTCGTGGCCGGCCAGCTGACCAGCAGCTAGCCAAGCACCGACCGGGCGCGGCGGGACCGAAGAGGTTCCGCCGCGCCCGGGCTTTGTGCGATACCAAGCACTAGAGTCATCAGGGCTCGGCACGGCACCGCACCTCGATGGCGAGGTGTCGCAGACTCCAGGAGGCAGCAGCTGTGGAAAATCTGGCTACCAAGCTGACGGTATTGGGTGTGGGGGTGCTCGCCTGGATCGTCGTCACCGTTCTCATCGTCGCTGTATCGGACCTTGGCCGTGGCCGCGGACGAGAGCGATGGCAGATATTCCTGTTCTTGTCCCCCGCGGTGTTGTTGCTGCTCATGGGACTCATCATCCCGGCGATCCGCACGACGGTGCTGGCATTCTTCGGCGCGGATTCCACGGAGTTCGTCGGTCTGGACAATTTCGCGTGGATGTTCACTGCGCCTGATGCCCTGATCACGCTGCGGAACACCGCGATCTGGGTGATCGTCACCCCGATCGTCTCCACCGCGGTCGGCCTGCTCTACGCGGTCCTCATCGACCGCACCCGCGGCGAATCGATCGCCAAGACCTTCGTCTTCCTGCCGATGGCCATCTCGTTCGTCGGTGCCGGGATCATCTGGCGTTTCGTTTATGCCTTCCGACCGGAGGGGGCCGAGCAGATCGGCCTGGCCAACCAGGTCATCACCGTCTTCGGTGGCTCCCCCTTGCAACTGCTGAACAACGACCGGTTGGCGCTCAACACGTTCCTGCTGATCGCAGTGATGATCTGGGTGCAGGCCGGGTTCGCCATGGTCATCCTGTCGGCGGCCATCAAGGGCGTCCCCGATGACATCGTGGAGGCCGCGAAGATCGACGGCACCGGACCGAGCCAGCGCTTCTTCTACATCACCTTGCCCAGCATCCGACCCGCTCTGGTCGTGGTCATCGCCACGATCACGATCACGACGCTCAAGGTCTTCGACATCGTCCGCACCATGACCGGCGGAAACTTCAACACCTCGGTCGTCGCCAACGAGCTCTACGTCCAGGCATTCGTTCAGGCCAACGTGGGCCAGGGCGCGGTCCTCGCGCTATTCCTGTTCATCCTGGTCCTCCCCCTGGTGTTCTACCAGGTGCGCTTGCTCCGTCAACAGCAGGAGATCCGATGACAACAACGACACCACCCATCGTCGTCGCGCCGACTGTCACCGAACCCCCGCCGCGGTCCCGGGCCGCGCGAGCGCGACGCAACCTGCGGAGCCCGTGGGCCTCGATCGCCGCGCTGGCCATCGCCGTGCTGTGGACCATTCCGACCTTCGGGCTTTTCGTGTCGTCGTTCCGCCCTGAGGATCAGATCAAGACGACCGGGTGGTGGACGTTCTTCCGTGATCCCCAGTTCACTCTGGCGAACTACGATGAAGTGCTGTTCAGCGCGAGCTCCAACTCCGGCCAGCTGGCCGAGTATTTCGTCAACTCCTTCGTCATCACCATTCCGGCGGTGATCTTCCCTCTGCTGTTCGCCACGCTGGCCGCGTACGCCCTGGCGTGGATGGAGTTCCCCGGCCGCGACTGGATGTTCGTCGGTATCTTCGCCCTGCAGATCGTCCCGATCCAGATGGCGCTGATCCCGCTGCTGCGGTTCTTCAACCTCGGTGAGATCGGCGGCGTCGAGATCATCCCCGGCGGTTTCCAGCTCGACGACGAGTGGACGGCGATCCGGGTCTGGTTCGCACACACCGCTTTCGCGCTGCCGCTTGCTATCTTCCTGCTGCACAACTTCATGTCCGAGCTGCCCCGCTCGCTCATGGAGGCGGCCCGGGTGGATGGCGCCAGCCATGCCCGGATCTTCCGCTCGATCGTGCTGCCGCTGGTGACGCCGGCCATCGCCGCGTTCGCCATCTTCCAGTTCCTGTGGGTATGGAACGATCTGCTGGTCGGGCTCATCTTCGCCAGCACCGACATCTCGCCACTAACGGTGCGCGTGGCGGAACTGCAGGGCTCGCGCGGCCAGGAATGGCAGCGGCTGACGGCCGGCGCCTTCGTCGCGATCATCGTCCCGCTGATCGTGTTCCTTGGTCTGCAGCGCTACTTCGTCCGCGGTCTGCTGGCGGGTGGTCTCAAGGGCTGATCCTGGGCGCGGCTGGACGCCGGGACGGCAGCCGGCGTGGCCGCCGATTCCCAGGGGGCGCACTGACCGACTGCGGCTACAGCGGGTCCGATCAAGTTGCGGCGACAACCGGCCGATCAGTGTTGAGGTCGTGCCTGGGAGCACGCCGTCACGCAACGATGGAGTGCGCACCTTGAAGGTACTCGTGGTCGATGACAGCCGGGTGATGCGCCGCATCGTGGGGCGCGCCCTTCGCCAGGCCGGCCGACGATGTCGACGTCGTCGAGGCCGAGAACGGCGCGGAAGGACTTCAGCAGATCGCCGCCGAGCGCCCGGATCTCGTGCTGTCGGACTGGAACCTGCCCAAGCTGAGCGGGCTCGACTTCTTGGTCTCGCTCCGCACCTCGGGAGATGCCACGCCCTCCGGTTTCGTGACCGCCGAGCGCTCCCGCGAGGTACGCGACCGGGCTGTCGCGGCGGGTGCGCTATTCGTTATTGCTGCGCCCTTCACCCCTGAGGCATTCGCCGAGGCCCTGCAACTCATGATTGCCCCCGCGCCGACACCAGACGCAGGTCGGCCAGCACCAGCAGGACCCGATAAGGGGCCGCTTGTAACCCTCATCACCTCGATCCCACCGCTGAAGGAAGTCCGGAACATCCTCTCCGGCCTGCTCGGCCGTGACGTGGACGTGGCGCCCGGGGCCGCGCCGCCGGCGGTCGGCGGCGACAGCGGTTCACTCGTCGCGTTGTATGTCGACGACAGCCTCCGTTCCGTTGCGGTCATCGTCACCGACCTCGAACTGTCCGCTCGCGTGGGTGCGGCGATCGGGCTGGTCCCGGCTGGTGCCGCGGACACCGCCATCGAGGACGGCGTCCTCTCCCAGAGTCTGCGCGACAACGCCCACGAGGAGCTCGACGTGCTCGCCAACATCTTCAACAAGGATGGTGCTCCCCATCTGCGGCTCTATACCGTGGCAGGGACGGCCGACGAACTGCGGGTGGACGTCAGAGCAATCGCCATCAAGGCCGCCCAGCGCGAGGACGTCACTGTCGACGTCGCCCGCTACGGCAAGGGCGTGCTGTCGATCGTCCTCGTCTGAGCCGCTCGCCGATCGTGACGATCACGCTCCGAACAGCGGGGGCAACAGGAACAGCATGGCCGTCGACCACGTCACATGCGTGATGATCGGCCCCAGGATGCCGCCGCTGGCGCGCCGCTGCAGTCCCAGCAGCAGTCCGAGGACGAGTGCAGCGAAAACGAGCATCGGGTTGCCGGTCGCCAGGGTGGCGACCGCGTAGACCGCGGTCGAGATAGCCACCGGGTGCGCCCTGCCGATCGCCGCGAAGAGCCCGCCGCGGAAGAACACCTCCTCCGCCACGCCGTTGAGCAGCGTGACGATGGCGACCAGCGCGAGTGAGCCCTCGTCGGCGTGCGCCAGCACGTCGTCGACATAGCCGGCGAGCGGAGGTATCTGACGGATCACGAGGGCCCCCGCGATGAACAATGCGGCTGTGGCGAGGCCGAAGAGTATCGGCGTGGCGATCGGTCGTCGCAGCGTGCCCCGGAACGGGATATGACCGAGGTGAAGCGGCCCCGACAGCAAACCCCCGGCGGCCCAGACGAGGGCCAGCAGCAGCGTCAGCGGGTAGAAGCTGGCGCTGCCCGGCTCGACGTTCAGCGATATCCCGAGCAGCGTCGCCCCTACCGCCAGCACTGCCAGCACCACCAGGCGCCGACGGCGGAACTCGCTGTCGGGTTGCCGGTGGTCGCGCTCGACCTTGGTGATCAGTGCCGGGGCGATGGCCCCCTCGATCCGGCGCCGCCAAGTCATCGTGGGGCCGGTGTCGGCGCCGCCAATGCTGCGGCGCGCTGCGCGAGGGCCTGGCGCACCGCATCGTCATAGCCGAGCGGCGCGCCCGGCACGACCGCTGCGATCGAGTTCTCGGTCGCCACCATCTCGTTCGTCATCGAGTCGATGAGGTTGCGGGCCGTCGCCAGGTCGACGTCGGTGACGAATGTCAGCCAGTACGACGACAGGCGTGGGGTCAGCAGTGGCACCCGCAGCCGCCGTAGCGACTTGCCCTGGACGGCGGCGGCCCGTTCCATCATGTCGTAGTAGCGCAGGATGTCCGCGCCGCCCACCTCGAAGGTCCGCCCCAGCGCCGCCTGCTGGCCCAGGACGCCGACGAGGTAGCGGACGACGTCGACGATGGCGATCGGGTGTGTCCTGGTGTCGACCCAGGAAGGCGTGATCATGACGGGCAGGTGGTCGACGAGCTGCCGGGTGATCTCCCATGAGATCCCGCCGTGGCCGACCACCACCGCCGCCCGCAGCGTCGTCACCGGCACGCCGGTCTGGCCCAGCAGGTGCTCCACCTGACGCCGCGACCGCAGGTGAGGGGACAGTTCGTCGCTGTCCCGGCCGAGCCCCCCGAGGTAGATGATCTGTGACACTCCAGCCGCCCCGGCCGCCGCCGCGAAGTTGCGAGCGCCAACCGCGTCCTGCTCGACGAAGTCGGCCGAGTCCAGCGAGTGAACGAGGTAGTAGGCGGCCTCCACCCCTGCCATGGCCTCGGCCAGGGTGGCGGGGTCCGAGACGTCACCGGCATAGGCTTGGCCGGCGCCGTCGTAGGACTCCGGCTGCCGGGTGAGCGCCCGGACGTCGTAGCCTTCAGCGACCAGGGCTCGGCAGAGCGGGGTGCCGACGAATCCGGAGGCGCCGGCGACGAGCACTGTGCGTGGCATGACACCAGCATGACGAGCGCCGTCCGCCACCGCGCGGTCAGGCCCTGTCGGACTGGTTGTGACGCACGGACAGGCTGTGACGGATGGCGCGCGCGACAAGAGCGACGAGTACTGCCGTGACCGTCGCCACGGCGATGGCGGCGCCGGCCACCGGCCACCCCGGTCGGGGCCGGCCTGCTCCCAGCACAACCATGGTCACGCCGCGGCTGCGAAGCCGGACCACGGGCAGCGTGTGGTGCGAGGCCGGCGCGGCCGGGGCGCCGGAGGCAAGGCGAGCCACCGCCCGCAGATCGGCCGGTGCCGGCATCGACCGCAGCACGGCGATCGGCCGGTCCACGTCGACCAACAGCTCACCGTCCCGGTCGGTCACTCTGATCTCGCTGTGGTCACCGTCTGGTGACGTGACCGAGATCGCGAGGTCCGCGTTGACGTTCAGCCGACGAGCGGGCTGGGGGGGCCTCACCCGATGGCGCCCTTGTTGTCGGCGTCACTGGTGGTGATGCGCAGCGTGCCGTCGAGGCGCCAGACCGCGCGCGGCGAGTCCGTACCGGTCTGCCGGGGGACCTCGACGATCATGTCGACGAAGGTGTAATCGATGGCTGCGCCCTTGCCGGTGAGGAACGACCACATCTCGCGGCCGAAGTCGGCGATGTTGGTGGTCTCGCCGGAGCGGACGTTGGCGTCGGAGTTGGTGTAGCTGGTGTCGCTGGTGTCGCTGGTCACGGTGTGTCCTCCTGCAGATCGACGGGGGCCGGGGCCCTTGTGAGTCGACGCTAAGCCGCCCCGGCCCGTCCCGCCCGTCGACACCCGCCACAATCGCGGGCCAGGCTTCGACACTGCGGACTTGCAACAAGGATCACGAAGGCTGATGCGCGTGCTGGTCGGCGAACCCGAGGCCGCCGACACGGCCCTAGACCAGTTCGCGCTCCTGATCCTGAGGGTCCCCCACGCGTCCGGGGGGTTCGCCGGCGATCAGCAGGACAGCGACGTCGTCGCGCAGGACGCGATCGGCGGTCGCGGCCGCCATCAGGCTGCGCAGCAGCTCGTCGGGAGCATCGACATCCGGCTCGTCCCCACCCCCGATCCCCGCCAGCCAGGCGCGAAGCCCATCCTCGCCCCAGCGATCGGGCGGACCGCCGGGGCGGGGATTCTCCACCAGGCCGTCGGTGTAGAACAGGATCGGTGCCCCGTCCCAAGCCACGACAGTCTCGATCCGCTCCCCGCGGAAGCCGAGACCGACCGGCGGGGAGGGCGTCAGGGCCAGCGGCGGCACCCCGGCGACGAGGTGCAGCGGCGGCGGATGGCCGGCGCAGACGAACCGGGCGGGCCCGGGAGTCGCCGGCAGGTAGGCGGTGCACACCGTCGCGTAGGCATCCATCGGATCGTCCCCGAAGAAGGCATTCTCCAGCGCTGTCACCCACAACACCGGATCACGCGGGCCGGCAGAGACCGCCCCTCGCCAGCCAGCTCTCAGGATAGTGCCGAACGCTGCCTCACGCGGGCCGTGCCCGCACACGTCGCCGATGAGTACGGCCAACCCGCCGTCCGGCAGCCCGACGGTATCGAGGAAGTCGCCGCCGATCCCCATCCGGGCCTCGGCCGGTCGATATCGAGACGTGGCGACGAAACCTGGTCGCGGCACCGGCTGCGGGACCAGTTCCAATTCGAATACCCTGAGGTCAGCAAGCGTGTCCCCGAGGTCGGCGATTCGCGCCAGCTGGCTGTCGCGAGCCAGGGCACCCACGACGCCGGCCATCAGGCCGATACCGACAATGAGCCAACGGGCGGCCAGGGCCGAAGGCGTCAGGGCGGCAGCGACACCGAAGACTACGGTCATCGCCACGCAGACCGCGCCGATCGTCACAGCTGGTCGCCAGCCGCCGAGGACGGCGGCCAGCAGCCCGGGCACCACGAAGATCGCCAGGGGCTGCTCCAGGGCGACGGTGTACCGCGAGTAGACCGCCACGACGATGACGACAGCCACCAGTCCCACGAGATAGGCCCAACGATCACGAGCGACAGTCCGCGGATTCACCGAGCCGAATCCTTCCGATCCCCATGGCAGCTTATGCGGTTCGGCGAGAGTAGCCCTCCGGCACTATCCGCGGCGGCGCAGCCCTTCTAGGATCCGAGGCTACCCATCTCGGACCGCTGAAAGGATCGATCGTGACGGTTGCTCGTGAGTGAGCAGGGAGCCCGGGCGACCGTCTCCGCCCAGGCCGCCGACGGAACGCTCCGCGCGGCCATCGCAGGCGAGATCGACCTGTCGAACCGGGCCGAGATCGCCACGTCGCTCGCCCGGGCATGGGCCGACGCGGGAGCTGACGCCGAAGCCATGGATCTGGATCTGAGCAGCGTGTCCTTCATGGACAGCCAAGCCATCGCCCTGCTGCACGCTCTTCACGAGAACCTGTCGGGACAACGCAAGGTGCTGCGGATCCGGACCGGCTCGGGAACCCCTGCGGAGAGCATCCTCGCCCTCACCGGGATGCAGCATCTGCTTGACATTCGGGACTTGTGATTCGGGCAGCCCGAGGATCTCGAGTCTCGGGTCAGCCGGCTGACTTCCCTCAGGAGACGCTGACGTGAACGTGGTCGTAGTGGTTCGCTGTCGAGCCGCCTCGGTCCGCCATGTACTCCCAGGCGCTCGTGGGGTTGCCAGCCTGCCAGATCTGCTGTTCGTAGATCACGTAGGCGACGCCCAGCTCCGCGGCGTGGGCCTGAACATAGCGGGCGATCTCCCACCCCGGTCCGCCCGAGACCATGATATCCACGGCCCGGCCGCTGCCGTGGTCACCGCCGTCACCGGGGCGGTAGCCACCGAAGGACGACACCGAACCGCTGAAGGCGGCGCACACCGCGCGGTACACCGCCCTGGCGTTGCCGGTCAGGTTGGGTTCGATGTCGGGATTGAGGGAACACGAGGCGCCCGACACCCCCGGTGATGCAGCCGCGGGATCGGGCGGCGGTTCAGGCTTCGACTCCGAGAGGTACGAGGACTTGACCCAGCCCGTCTGTCCGTCAGTCATCACCTGCGTCCAGCCGTTGTCGGTGGCACCGGTGACGTCGACCTGCGTGACGGCCGCGAGGTGACCGATGGGCTCGTTATCCGTCGACGGGCCGGAACGGACATTGACCTCCGTGGCCGCCCACAGTTGTCCGACGACGACGACGACGGGGAGGGGGACGGGGACGGGTTCGGGCGCGGCGGCCGGAGCCGCCGGGGTCGGCTCGGCGGGGGCACTCGGCCCCGGCGACGGCGTTGCCGTTGCCGGTGCCCTGCCCCGACTTGCCCGGACCCGCTCGCGAGCCTCGAGAGCCGCCGCGATTTGCGCGGCGTCCGCGGCCGCGTCGGAGTCCGTGGCCACGTCGCTAGGGGCGACGACGGCCTGCACGGCCGAGCCCACCGTGCCGGTGGACTGTCGGACGGCGACACCCAGGGAGAACACGAACAGCACGCCGCAGACCGCGGCGGCCGCGAGCGGACGTGTGAGGGGTCGCCTGACGGGATCGGCGCGGTGACGGCCTCGTGCCACAAGCTCTCTTCCTGGTCGGGTGCCTCGCAAACGGGGACATCGTAAACCAAACCTTTACCGCGAAGGCGCCGCCTGGGAGGTCGACAAGCCAGATACCAGCCGCCGCCCTGCCGTGCCGCGTCGAGCTGCGGGCCCCACGCCCGGGTGGACACCTTGAAGTTCCTTCACCTCATGCTAGAAATACGAGGTGAGGAACCAGCCAGTCCCTCGTCCGCGAGACGAGACCGCACTCCGGGCCGCTCTGCGGCGAGCCCCCGTCGTCCTGGTGACGGGGCCTCGTCAGGCCGGCAAGTCCACGCTCGCTCGCACCGTGGTGCAGCCACTACCGTCGAACGCCTTCGATCTGGAGGACCCGCGCGACCTGGCACGGCTGGGCGAGCCGACCCTGAGCTTGCCGCCGCTGGCGGGCACGATCGTCATCGACGAAGCACAGCGCAGCAGGGATCTGTTTCCTGTCCTACGAGTGCTGGCTGACGAGGATCCCACCCCCGGACGCTTCCTCGTCCTAGGCAGCGCATCACCGGACCTGGTCGGACTCGCCGCCGAATCCCTCGCGGGCCGCGTGACACTCGTTGAGCTCGGCGGCTTCCGGGTGGCCGACGTCGGGGTGGACGCGCTCGACACCGTCTGGCAGCGCGGTGGCATGCCACGCTCGTTCCTTGCTCCCGATGACGAAGCGTCCGCGCACTGGCGTGACGATTACATCAGCACGTTCCTCGAACGGGACCTGGGCAACCTCGGGTTCCGCATCCCGGCCGTCACGATGCGCCGCTTCTGGACGATGTTGGCGCACTTCCACGGGCAGACGTGGAACGGCGCCGAACTGGCCCGCGCCCTAGGCGTCTCGGAGTCGACGGTTCGTCGCTACCTGGACGCCTTGACTGACGCACTGGTCGTCCGCCAATTACAACCGTGGTTGGCCAACATCGGTAAGCGACAAGTCAGATCGCCCAAGGTCTACATCCGAGACAGCGGCCTGCTGCACCGTCTCCTGGGCATAGCCGACCGAACGGCGCTCTTGAGTCACCCCAAAGTTGGCGCCAGCTGGGAAGGATTCATAGTCGAGCAGATCCTCGCCACGAACGCGAGGAACCCCTGGTTCTGGGGCACCCACGCGAATGCCGAGCTGGACCTCCTGGTCGATATCGACGGCCAACGCGTCGGCATCGAAATCAAACGCACGGACCGCCCCGCCATCACCCCTTCCATCCGACACGCCATCGACGACCTGGGACTCACCCGCGTCGTGCTGATACACGCCGGAACCCGTTCGTTCCCAATGGCACAGAACGTCGAGGCGATGGGCGCCGCCGACGCACTGCGCGCCGGAGGGCTCGGCGACAGTTAGGGGCAACCGATGGCGTCGTTGGGGTCATGGAAGCCAGGGCGTCGAAGCGATGACTGACGACAGGCGGTGCAGATCCTTCGACACTGTCGTCGCGAGTGAGGTTCCCATGGGTTCCCGGATGTCGACCTCGGCTGCGGTGATAGAGCTCGTCGAACGCCTGGCAGAACTTGGCTACGACTCTCTTCTGGTCGACCCGGTGGCACCGACCCACGAGCGCCTGATCCGGCAGCGCATCGAGGACGTCGAGGGCCTCGGGAGGTTCGATGCTGTCACCGGGTGCCCTCGGGGTGCCCTCGGCCAGCCCGCCGCGCTGCGGGGTTCCTCGGATTGGCGGGCTGCCCGGCGAGCGCTGCGGAGATCCCGCCAACGACCGCCCCTGAGCTGGGACCAGTCCCGTGCTGATCACTGAAATCAATCCCCGCCGTGCCCAAAGTATGGTCAGGAGGGGTGCGAGGGCCCGCATCGCCGGGCTGATACCGCCGGACATCGCCGATCAGGTGCCGCCGGACCAGCTCGGCCTCATCACCGGCCTGCCCGCCGAGATGACGCAGATTCCTTGGGATGGCCCTCAAGTCCGGGTTGTCGAGCATCAGCCGCATGCCCCGGGCCATGCGGCGCTGTTGATTGCGGAACGCGGGGTTCTCGTCGCCGGCGACATGCCTTCTGATGTCTTGATTCCGATGCTCGACTTGAACGACACCGCTGACCCGATCGAGGACTACCTCGCCGCGCTGCGGCTGCTCGAGGGCGTGGCGGGCGACGTCGATGTCTTCGTCCCCGGCCACGGGTCCATCGGCGCAGCTGATCAGGTACACGCACGGATCGACCAGGATCGTGCGTCCGTGTACGCCTTGCGTGTCGCCCATGTTCCCAGCGACCGGCGGGTCGGCCCATCGGCCACGTACGGCAAGGATTGGCTGCCTGGCGTGCACGAACGGCAACTCCAGCGCCTCGCCCGAAGAAGCGAGCGCGACAGGACGCCCGGCTAGCGATCGGCTTCCGGCGCTGGTGGAGCCGTCAGGGCTTCAGGAAGGCGGGGAGTGCAAGGCGGATCTCACAGCGGAGTTCGGGGATTTTAGCGAGGCGAGCGTCAGCGGTGATCAGCGGGCAGCCGAAGGTCTCGGCAAGGGCGAGGTAGGCGGCGTCGTAGCCCGAGACGTTGCTGCGGAGCTCCCACATGCGGGTCAGCAGCGGTGCTGCAGCGACGAGGTCGATTGTGGTGGTCACGATCGCTGAGAGAGCGTCCTCAGCGCGCGTCTGGCTGATCTTGTGGCCGAGCCGTCGGCCGCGGACGGCGGAGAACACCTCCACGACCAGGTGTTCAGGAGCAGCCCAGTGCGCATCGCGGGCCAGTTCGGCTCGTGAGCTAGCACCGACCGGTCCATCGTCGGTCAAGGCGTGGGTCAGCACGGACGCGTCGATCACGATCACCGAGCATCGCTATCGGTACCGCTGAGAACGGCGTCTCGCTCGGCTCGGGCCTGGTCCAGCGCCTGGGTCACCTGCGCGGACGATAGCTGCGAGCCATCCTGGCGAGCGCCGAAGCGTTCCAACACAGCCAGGTTGGTCGAGCGACGAGCCTCGTCGGTGACCAACGCCAAGAGAAAGGCCTGCAGGGATTGTCCGTGAGCTGCTGCTTGCTCGGCCAGTGTCTGTCGGATGTTTTCGGGAACGTCCCGGATCTGGAGAGCAACCCTGCATGCATTTTACATGCAGAATGGTTGGTCGGGCAAGGAACTGGTCCCTGCCCTGTGCAGAGGGACCCACTGGCCAGGGCGCTACGTCGTAGGCGGCGTACCGGTAGGCGATGGTGAGCGGGATGACAGCGTTGCTCGATCAGGGCTCGTGCCGGTTGTACGCGGCGAGTCTGAGCTGGTCAGCGACCGCCGCGAGTCGCTTGTCGCGTGTCCACAGGCGGGCGCCGGTCGTGAGCATCGTCGCGGCCAGGAGGTGGGCGTCGACGTACCCGATGCCGAGGCCGAACAGCCGATGGTTGTCGATCAGGGTGAGCACCTCGTGGTCCGTCGCGGCCTTGGCCTGTGGGAGATAGTGGAGCAGCCGGAGGATCTCGCTGCGCTGCGAGAGGTGGCCCAAGGCAAGTTCACCGGTCACCCAGGGGTGGGCCAGCACGCGGCTGTCCTGGAGTAGCGCGACGAGTTCGGGCTCCCCTGTGCGCAGGTGGTCGATCCAGACCGACGTGTCGACGAGGATCACGCAGGCGTCGTCTGCCGCCGTGGGACCACCTCGGCGCCACGCTCACTGCCTCCTAGTTGAGCCAGGCGGCGGGCGCTTTCACGCTCGATCAGAGCTCGCAGGGCCTGGCGGACCAGCGCGCTCTTCTCGTTGGTTCCAGTCAAGCGCTGCGCTTCCAGGACCAGGTCGTCGTCCAGGGCGAGGGTGGTTCTCACGTCGGCCTCCGAGCACGTCTGAGGGCATCAAGTGATGACCTTACACGTGCACCGCTGTCCCGCACAACGATCCGCCATAGGCGAAGCAGTTGCGCCGCTGCGCGATCCGCTGGCGGACTGCATGGTCGTGTCCAGAATCAGCTGCCTTTGAGCCAGGGATCAATGAGACTCAGGCCCAGCC
>ENA-ORBV01001361-ORBV01001361.1-microbial-mat-metagenome-genome-assembly--contig:-NODE-1361-length-54452-cov-14.082336_pt1 | contig 54452 bp, 46 predicted proteins | sample MGYA00237777_ERZ505514 | MGnify/ENA primary metagenome ERZ505514 (study PRJEB26160, sample SAMN06269048) | microbial mat metagenome | isolation source: Oligotrophic lake microbial mat | place... | reverse complement strand
CCAGCAAACTGCGGATGGCGGCGGCATTGGCGGGCAGCAACTCCCCCCGGACTGCCTGGGCAAACGCCGGCTCGCGCATGCGCTCCTGGAAGGCGGCCACCAGCGGTCCCGTTTTGCGGGGAATACCGGTATCCATCAACGTCAGCATCCAACCGTTGCCGAAGCTGGCTTGCAAGCCCGAAACCCGGGCTCCCAACCCACCGGCAACGGGAGTTACCGGCTGGCTGCCTCCAAAATGCAAGGCCAGATCCGGTTGCCTGGAGCCCAGGAAACTGAGCAGAGGGTCCACACCAGAGCTGCTCCCGTGGAAATAGCTTTCCATGCGAGCAAAAAATTGCATCAATTCCCGGGCAGAGACCGAAGGGTCAGCGGCGGCAAAAGTTGCTGGTAACACTGGCTGCCCTGTCGTTGCGGAAGTTGCCGATGTTGCAGACGTTGCCGCCACCGTTGCCGCCGCCACAGCGCGATCAAAAACAGCGCGGCCTGCCGCCGTTCCGAACATGTCCAACAAGGCCGCGCAGACCGAGCCGGAACTGCCCAGGCCATACCCCATGGGAATGTTGCTGGCCAGCCACGGTCCTTTCGAACTATTGATCAGCGCGGCTTCCAAAGCCGCGAGGTCCAGCCACCCCGACCAAGCCTCGCTGTCTTGAAGCAGCCAACGGGCAAAATCGGCAAGTGCGGTTTGAGCGGCCCGCTGTGCAGAAAGGTGAACTGTGGTTTGGTTAGCATATTGGCCAGCGTCCCCGCCGCCCGCCGGTGTACGGCCTTCCATGCCAGTTCCGCCCTCCACCAGATCCGGTCCCACCACCCAATGCGCGTGCCGCGACGGCCAGGCCATGGCAAGCGCTTCGCTTCCCGCCAACACGGCGTGTTCGCCAAAGAGCAGGACCTTAGCCGGGTAATGCCCAAAACCCGCTTCCCTGCTGGCAGTCGGCTCACGCGGGCCCTTATCCGACGGGACGCGATGCCCGCTTTCAGGCGCTAAACTCATGCGATGCGCTGGGGCCCTTCCCCCGCCTGATCGTAAATAACGCGGCCTTCGGCGCAAAAGGGCTGAAGCTCATCGGCAATCAGCGCGCGAACTTTCTCTTCGGCCGATTCCGGGTATAGCAAATGCAGGTTAGGACCGGCATCCAGCGTAAAGCAAACGGGTATAGACGTGCGATTGCGAAACCCGCGAACCCGCTCAATCAGCGAAAGCGTAGCCGGTTTGAGCAAAATGAACGACGGCACCGAGGTCATCATCAGCGCGTGCAATTCCATGGCCTCCGCTTCCGCGATTTCAACCATTAATGCAGTATCGCCGTTGCGCAGCGTTGCTGACATTTCCAACATGCGCCGGCGCGCGTTGTCGTAGCGGGCGGGGGCAAAGGGATTGTCCATCATCATGGCGTGCCCGACAGTGCTGGTAATGGACTTGCGGCTGGCGTCAACAATCAGGATAGCGTCGCGGAGCGTTTGGAACACAGGGTCAACTTCCTCCACAGAAATAGCGTGGTCATCGGTAGAATCGTTATAGGCTTCGGTCTTGCCCCAGGTCATCCAGGGACCGGACAACGAACGGCAGGCGCTTCCCGATCCGAGTCGGGCCAAACGTCCGGCTTTAGTTCGAAAAAGCGGACCGTCTTCGGGCAGCTCTCCGTGCGCCGCCGCAATGGAACACAAGCAAAGGGCAAGCGCACTCATGCCGGAAGCAGACGAGGCAATACCGGAACTGTGGGGAAAAGTATTGCTCGTCTCCACCTGCAAGTCCAGGCCAGCCAGGAGCGGGAGTTCCTGCTGCATTTTGCTCAGGTAATTGTCTACCCGAGCCGCGAAATCCGGCGACGCTTCACCACCGGCCTTGAAAGCAATCATCTGGCCATTGCCCTTTCGCCAGCGAACGGTCGTGCGGGTGCGCGACTTGTCCAGCGTCAGACTCAACGACGGATTGCGCGGTAATTGGAGGCCGTGTTTGCCCCAGTATTTGACGATAGCGATGTTGCTCGGGCTCTCCCAAATTACCTCGCGAAAAGGAGCTCCTGCAGATGATGACGCATCGGTCGCGGTTGCGCCGGATGCGGTTGATTGTTTTTCTTGCACCGGGCAAAGTTCGCATTAGTTGCACCACCCGGCACCTATCGCCATTGCTCTCTCAGGCACCGCCAACGCTAAACTGAAACCCGCCAAAATCCGGAGATTACCGCGAGGCCAATTTCAGCAGTGGGCTGGAATATCGGCTGTTTTGCTGCTGCAGCGTCAGCAAATACAGCCCAATGGGTAAATTGTCCAGCTCCAGGGTGTGAACGGAAGCGTCTTGCAGGGTCCAGGTTTTCCACACTCGCCCATCCATGCTTTGGCATTGCACCTGCCACGGTTCCGCGCTGACTTGCGGCAGGGTCAGGGTAACGGAAGCGCTGAAAATACTGGGGAAGACGCCCGGTTCCTGGGCAACTGGGGCCGGTTCCAATAAAGATGGGCCTTGGCAATCCGGGGCGCTACCTTCACGTGTACCCAAAATGCCTTCCGACACTGACCAAAATTGCCAGTTCCCCCCGCCGATGGCTGTTCGGTCGCGTATGGAAAACTGGCCGTTGCCTTCTATTGTGCCAGGCACGCGGTAAACGGCTACCGCTTCAGCGTCCCGGTCCCAAGTTAGGGGGCTTCCAGGTTCACAGGTCTCCGGGCTAAAATCATCCAGGCTGCAATTGGGCTGCAGAAAATACGCGTAGTCTTCATACGTCGGATAGGTCCCAAAAACGCGGGCGAGACCCGCTGTATCAATGCACACCGCTGTGTATTCGTCGCAAGCTATGGCCAAGGCCGGATCCCCGAAGCTGGTTAAAATTCTGGCCAGAAAAACCATGGCCCTTCCCTTGCGATCCGGGTTGTCAAAATGGGTATCTGTGATCACCTGCCGCATCAGGGGATGCGCCAAAAAGCGAGCGGAATCTACGGTCACCTTATTGTTGTACGGATTGGCAAGCGCTGCGGGTGAAGTAGCGGTTCCGTTTTCGGCGGAGAAATAGTAATTGCCCTGAATGGCCATCCCCGCGCTGGTTCCTCCCACCACAATGTTGCGCTCGCGAACCCCCGCGCGGATGAGACTATCCACCGGGGTATCGCGCCAAAACCGGATGTAGTCCCATTGGTCACCACCAGCAAACCAGATGGCCTCTGCTTGCTGAATGCGGCTTAGAACGTAGGGGTCTTCACTGGCGCCGGCTTCCAGGCAAACGATGGTTTCCACGGAATGGAGCGAAACACCCATGTCGCCGTAGAAATATTCGTTGTAACTATCCGAACCAGTGCTGCGCAAAACCAGCACATCGCCCCCATCGGCCCTTTGCAAAAACCAGCGGATGGCATCGTCGTTGTCGGTCGCACCGCCCATCAGGCAAAGACCGCCCATAGGTAAAGTTATGGCATCTGCACTGCTTCCCACCCGGAAACTTTGATAGGTCTGAGCATGGGCATTCTGCACTGAAAACAGTGCCATATAAACAAATACCCAGCAGCCCAAAACAGTGCGGAAAATCCAGGACCAGTAATATTCTGCAGAAACCATAATCATAGTAATTGTTATTTTTAATTGCCACCCTTAATCAAGGTTGAACCGGAAGGATTGCCATAGCTTATCATTCCTTGATTAATGGCATACACCAAAAGATCACGTCCGGAAAAGGAGAGAATGTCTTGATTGTAGCCGTCAAAGCATTCCCTAACTGCTTTTTCCTCCTTCTTCTGGCCATAAACCGCCGGGCTGCTCAGCAAAAGGATAAGCAGGAACGCGTTAGCGAAAAACAAACGCTTAAACAGCATGTAAAGGCTTGATTGTTAAAGAGAACGGAACAAAAAATGGAACGACACAAAGGTACGGAGTGGGACGCTGGGATGCTACAAGGCCGATAAAAATGCCTATTTGACCAGCGAGCCCAAAAAGGTATCATCATCGCTGCTCCATGACGGTAGTTATTCCCCATAAATGGGGAATGTACAAGGCCTTCGGTGTTTGCCCCGGCCCAAGTGCGTAATTTTAAAGCAGGTCCTTAGCGCAAAAGGTCCTTGTTTCTATTTCTCGTTTTACGCACGCTCCCTAACTCCCTTTCATCCAAAAAAACCAGTACTATGAAACGTATCCTATTTCCCCTTGCTTGCTTATTGTTGTCCTGCTCCCTATTTGCTCAGGGTCCCGTTGCCACAGGTCAGGCACAACTCAATGCCGGCTTGGGATTGTCGTCCTGGGGCCTACCCATTTACGTGGGCCTGGACTTTGGCGTCCATCCCGACATTACCGTGGGTCCGGAAATTTCCTGGCGGGCTAACAATGATAAATTTGACGGCAAAAAGTACAACCATTCTGTTATTGGCCTCTCCGCAAATGGCAATTACCACTTCAATTCCCTGTTGGATATTCCTACCAATTGGGACTTTTATGCGGGTCTGAACCTCGGGTTCTACATCTGGAATTCCTCCGATGACTATCCCGGCAGCAACACCTCCAGCTTAGGCTTGGGGGCTCAAATTGGCGGTCGCTATTACTTTAACGACAAAGTTGGCGTAAACCTGGAATTTGGCGGAGGCAACGCTTTCTCCGGGGGAAAAGTCGGCGTCTCCGTGCGGCTTTAAGTGCAGCCATAGCTAAGTTTGATTAACTGACCTGCGTTTTAGGGAACTTCAAAGAAACCCGCCCTGCAATTAGGCGCCTTCTCCACCAATTTTTCCGTCAAAGATTAAGATGCTTCACGCATCTTTTAGGAGCATCCCGGACTTACCGTCTTTGTCGGTGAGGCCAGCAAGCGCCACCTGATCATGAAAAATGGCAATGCGCTGGTCGGGCTTTTTCAGGGCATGTTTGAAAATAACATCCTGAAATTCAATCCGGGATGTGATGAAAATGCAAACAAAATTGATATTTTTGATGATGTTCGCACGATTCAGCGCCGACTGAAAAGCCAAAACATTCCGCTGGCCATCGAGGCAGATGAAACCGCTACTGGACCAGGCAGTTTCATGGTGCTAGACCCCGATGGAAATGTCATCCTGATTGACCAGCACGTTTAAGGATCTTCTATTGCTGCGTTTTCGGCAATTTATTGTATTGGGTACTTGTAAAAACCCCAGAGACAAGGCTTACCCAAGTTGCGCCATCGGACTTTACTCCTGTAAATGAGGATGGCGCAACTTGGGCATAACGCAGGATATGGGGTTTTTAGGAGTGCCCTATCATAACAAAGTCGACATCCAGACCATATCCCAGATCAACGAAACAATCAGCGTGCTTAACTCCAAGGCAACAGTACTGGACCGATTTTAGGCAACCTCGGGAAACAATCAAAAGATTATTGTTTTTCCCAAACACAAAGTAACTTTCGCTTCAACCGTAGTATCAATAAAATTTGATATAAAATATACTACAAAATCTTTGTAAAAAATAAAATCCTGCTCGTCTTGGGCATACTGTTCGGATTGATGTTCATCAACTCCGGATTGAACAAATTCTTGGAGTATATGCCGATGCCTGAAGAGATGCCAGAAGGTCTATTGGCTATCATGAATGCCATGGAAACCATTGGCTGGCTCATGCCACTTGTTGGAATTGTCGAAATTGTTGGAGTAGCTCTCTTAGTGATAAAGAGATACCGAGCCTTGGGTGCAATAATCATATTCCACATCAACGTAGGTATTTTACTTACGCATATCGTCAATATCCCAGCCGGCCTTCCGATCGCAATTGTACTGATGACCATAAACATCTGGATTATATATGAGTATCGCCACAAGTACATGCCCATGATTCAGTAAACGGGTGGTTAAAAATGGAGGACTGATCTTTATGCCTGCTGCAAATCAGGTTTGCCTAAAAACAGCGCGAAGCCGGCGCATGACCACGCGAACCAAACCAGCCCATCGCTGTTTCTTACTTTTGCCAAAGCGGCTCTAAAAAGCTTCGTATCCTCTTGGAAACTCCCGATTCCGATCCTTTAGCCCCATCGCGCAAAGCAGACCACATCCAATTGGCGTTTGCCAGCCAGGTGGAGCGCGCACAGCGCGACGATCGTTTTGATTACGAGCCCCTTTTGGCGGCGCATCCGGCTGACCGTCCAAGAGCAGTTTCTTTTCTGGGCAAGACGCTTAGCGCTCCTCTGTGGATCAGCAGCATGACCGGGGGAACGGGTGGCGCCGGCCAAATCAACCATCGGCTGGCCCGCGCCTGCGGTGAGTTCGGGCTGGGCATGGGCCTGGGATCCTGCCGATCGTTGCTCAACGCCGAAACGCATTGGCCCGACTTTGACGTTCGCACCGAAATGGGCGACAACGGTTTGCTGTTTGCCAACCTGGGCATTGCCCAGATTGAGCGATCACTCAACGCTGGCGCTGTGGACGCCATCTCCGCCATGGTGCAGCGTCTGCGCGCCGATGGGCTCATCCTTCACATTAACCCGCTCCAAGAGTGGCTGCAACCTGAAGGAGACCGCATTGAACGGCCGCCCCTGGAAACCGTTCAGGAATTCCTGGAACAGTTCCAGGCCCCGGTCATCGTCAAAGAGGTTGGCCAGGGCATGGGACCGGCCAGCCTCGAAGCACTGCTGCGCCTTCCCCTGGCCGCGGTGGACTTTGCTGCCCAAGGCGGCACCAATTTCAGCATGGTGGAATTGTTGCGCGGAACCGAACAGGCTCGCCAGGCGTATACCGGCCTGAGTCGGGTTGGTCATACTGCCCCGGAAATGGTGGAAATGGTCCTTTCGCTCTACAAGAGCCTCGGAAATCAGGCCCTTTGTCGCCAGATTATCGTCAGCGGAGGCATCCGCGACTTTCTGGACGGCTACTGGCTGGTCAACCGTTTGCCGGTTTCAGCTGTTTATGCACAGGGGTCGGCTTTTCTCAGACCGGCCAAAGAAAGCTACGAAGCCTTACAAAGCTTTGTGGCTGAACAACTTAGGGGATTGGCATTGGCTGAAGCCTACCTTCGGGTTCGCCAGGCGTAACAGGGCCCTTCTCCCGAAAGAAGCGGGTTAGAACTATCTTTGCCCAGGATTTTATGAAGAGCATCAGCGGGTTTTCCAAACTGTCCAAAGCGGACAAAATTTCTTGGCTGGCGAAGTACTTCTTCACCTCCAACCCGGTAGACATTGTGCGCGAGTTCGCCAGCTTTGCGCACTCCAATGTGGAAACGCAGCGGTTGTTCGACGGCATTAGCGAAAACACGCTGACCAATTTCTACCTGCCTTACGGGGTAGCGCCCAATTTTATGATCAACGACCGCCTCTACTGCGTGCCGATGGTCATTGAAGAGAGCTCGGTGGTGGCCGCCGCCGCTAGCGGAGCCAAGTTTTGGGAAGACAAAGGCGGGTTTCACGCCGAGGTGATCAGCACCATCAAGGTCGGGCAGGTGCACTTCCGGTGGGAAGGTGCCGATCCGGAGAAACTGGAGCGCTTTTTTGCTGAAGTAGAGCCCCGTTTGCGCGAAGGGGTCACTCACTTGGTGGCCAACATGGAGCGCCGCGGGGGTGGTATCGTAGGGCTGGAATTGGAGAATTGCCAGCACATTGAACCCGGATTGTGGCAACTCAAAGCCCGTTTTGAGACTTGCAACGCCATGGGCGCCAATTTTATCAACTCGGTGTTGGAAGAGTTCGCCCGGTTGCTGCAAGGCGAAGTGCGCAACCATGCTGCCTTTACCGGCCGCGAACGCAAGATCGAAATCATTATGGCCATCTTGAGCAACTACACCCCGGAGTGCCGGGTCAAGGCTTGGGTGGAGTGTCCGGTCGAAAAATTAGGCTCGTTTAAAGGCAACCTCAGTGCTGCTGACTTTGGGCGCAAATTCGTTACCGCCATTCGCATTGCGGAAAACGACCGTTACCGCGCAGCTACCCACAACAAAGGCATCTTTAACGGCATTGATGCTGTCATTTTGGCTACGGGCAATGATTTCCGGGCCACCGAGGCCTGTGGGCATGCCTATGCCGGCCGCAATGGACAATATGCCAGCCTTTCGCACGCGGAAATCAACGATGGCCTTTTCCGTTTTGAGCTGGATGTGCCCCTCGCAGTTGGCACGGTTGGCGGACTGACCGGTCTGCACCCCCTGGCCAAGCGCTCCATGGAATTGTTGGGCAACCCCGGCGCTCATGAACTCATGGAAATCATCGCGAGCGTAGGGCTGGCCCAAAACTTCAGCGCCGTAAAGAGTCTGGTCACCACCGGTATCCAATACGGGCACATGCGCATGCACCTGACCAATATTCTCAATCACTTCGGAGCTTCAGAAGTGGAAGTGGAGCGCGCGGTGGCCTACTTTCAAGACAAGACCATCAGCTTTCCGTCCGTGCGCGAATACCTGCGCGTGCAGCGCGCCCCTAGCCCGCGCAACAGCGACCTTAAAGAAGGCAAACTGCCCGCGCTCTAAACGGCCATCCGACTGGTCCCTGTGACCTTTTTATGAATTCCGCCGATTCTCTTTCCGATGTGCAGCATTTCAGCGCCCGCGGCAAACTGCTGCTCAGCGGCGAGTACCTGGTAGCGCACGGTGGTTTGGCTTTGGCTATGCCGGTCAGGTTTGGGCAGCAGTTGGCGGTATTACCCTCCAAGGCGATTGATCGTGCCGAGCTCCGGTGGGATTCTTGTCAGGATGATGGTGCCATCTGGATGTCTGCCCTGTTGTTGCTGGAGGACTTATCCACCCTAACCAGGTCCTCTTTGGGGCCGGACAAGCAACCTGACTCCGAAGCTTTTAACCGGCTGGTCCAGCTGCTCAAGATTTGCCGCGATCAACAGCCTGGCTTTATGGCCGGGGGAATGACCACCTACCACGCCACGACGCACTGCGACTTCCCCCGCAATTGGGGCTTAGGCACCAGCTCTACGTTGGTTAGCCTCCTTGCGCAGTGGTCCGGTACCGACCCCTTCGCCCTGCAAAAAGCTGTCTTTGGCGGATCCGGTTATGACGTGGCCTGTGCTACCGCCAAAGGCCCGATCCTGTACAAGCTCGTGGACGGCCAACCGCGCTGGGAGCCCGTTGCCTTTGACCCGCCATTTTCAGAGCAATTGTACTTTGTGCATTTGGGCAAAAAGCAGGACAGCCGGTTTAGCCTGGCCGCTTTTGAAGCCCGGGGAATGAACCCGGCTCCGTGGCTGCACACCATTGTTCACCTGACCATACAGCTCCGATTTGCCGAAACCCTGGCTGACTTTTCCGAGCACCTGCGCAAGCACGAAGAAGTAATCGCAGCGCTCACCGGATTTACCCCTGTCCAAGCCTTGCATTTTGCGGACTTTCCCGGGGTGGTAAAATCGCTGGGGGCCTGGGGCGGCGACTTTGTGCTGGCAGCAAGCGCCATGCCTGAATCCGAGTTGCGCGCGTATTTTACCAACAGAGGTTTTTCTACGGTATTGGCCTGGCGCGAAATGGTCTAAGGCCTGGACTGCCCTCTCACACCAACACCACGTTGCCAATTTTCTGACCGGTCAGGACATAGCGGAAGGCTTCGGCCGCCTGGTCCAGCGGATAGGTTCGGTCCAGCAGCGGTTTAAACGAACCGTCTAGCAGGCGCGCCAGAATCTGATCGAGGCTGCCCTGGATGTTCACGGGCAATGGAAACACGACCCGCTTGCCCGGTGAGACAAAACCGAGGATGGCCAGAAAAGGATTCTGTGCGCCAGGGCCAAGTTCTGAAGACAGGTAAACGCCTTTGGGCACGAGCAGACGCCGGCAACGCCCGAACGTGCTTTTGCCCACGGCATCAAATACGAAATCATAGCCCCCGGGCAATTGGGTGAAATCGCTTTTCTGGTAGTCCACCACCAGGGCGGGACCGAAGGCTCGCACCCGTTCCACCTGAGCCGTTGGGCAAACAGCGGTTACTTGCACCCCGGCATGGACCAAAAGCTGGACGGCCGCCGAGCCAATGGCCCCGGTTGCACCGTTGACCAGAACGCGCTTGCCAGGCAACAGCGGAACTTTGTTTATGAAGTTGATCGCGTAGTGCGCGCCCTCGGCTGCGGCCGCGGCCATAACAAAATCTATGCTTTCGGGTATCGTTACCATCGGGCAGGCTTCGGGCACCACGACGTATTCGGCGTGTGAGCCAATTCCCTGGTCGTAAAAACCCAACACGCGGTCTCCGGGTTTAAAACGAGTGACGCTGGCGCCCACCGCTTCAACATAGCCGGCAAAATCGGTTCCGGTTGAAGCATGCCGGGGTCTGAATGGGCCGGTGAAGAGGCGAAACACCCACGGCAAGCCCGTCAGAACGCCGCAATCGGTGCGGTTCACGGTGCTGGCGTGGACCCTGACCAGCATTTCCCCGGCTTTTGGGGTAGGTTTGGGCAGTTCCTTAATCTGCAAAACATCGGCATTGCCGTATCGATCGCGCCAGGTTGCTTTCATGGGAGGAGAAGTCAGGAGCCAAGTATAGCAAAAAACCGCTGAGCAGTCGATCAATGGTTCCCGCTCCTGCTTCGTCTATTTTTGGTTATTTTACAGAAATCGCCTTGTCATCTTTGGGTTTTTTTGGAAAAAAGACGCTGGCAGAGCTCTCCGACGAAGTGCTGGTTGTCCGATACCGCGAATCGGGCGACAAATCGCTGGTCGGCGAGCTTTTTAAACGCTACACCTACCCGGTGGTGGGGGTGGCGTACAAATACCTGGAGGACAGGGACGACGCGCGAGATCTGGTCATGCAGGTCTTTGAAAAACTGCTGGTTGACCTACGCGAGCATCGCGTGGAACATTTTAAGCCCTGGCTGTACGCGGTGGTGCGCAATGCTGCGTTAATGGAGTTGAGGAACCGCAAATCCGCGCGCAACCGACAGGAAGGCTATCGGCTACACGTTGAAACACAAGAGCAGGATTTTGTGGAATCCGAACAGGAATTGCATCTTGATTTTCAGGTCAGTTTTAGCAAAAACGGGGTTAATGCCGGGGGAAATGCCGCCGCGCCCGATCCGCTGACTGGTCTTGAAAACGCCCTTTCTCGCCTGAACGAGCCACAAAAACTGTGCGTTGAGTTGTTTTACCTGCAAAAGAAAAGCTACCAAGAAGTGGCCGAACTGACCGGATTTTCGCCCAACCAGGTCAAAAGCCACCTGCAAAACGGCAAACGAAACCTAAAATTGATGCTCGGTGAACCGGGAAGCCCTTCTCCATGAGGATTACCTCCCTTTCTTAAATTGCGTAAACAAAGCCCCCAAAACGTGAAACGCTCTCCATCCCATAGCGCCGGACCAACGCCGGAACAATGGCAGGCCTTCTTGGAAAACAAGTTGAGCCCGGCGGAGCGCGCCCGCGTGGAGGCGATGCTGCAAGGGTCTGAGGACGACCGGAATGCGCTCGAAGGCCTGCGGGCCCTGGGTCCTGAAGGGGCTGCTACCTTGGTGGCCGACTTGCACAAAGACATCGACATAATGACCTCCCCGGATCGGGATAAACGGCGCGGCGGGGTGGTGCGACGGCTCGGTTACGTGCGCATGGGTGTTGCGGCAGCCGTTTTGGTGTTGTTCGGCGCTGGTTTCTGGATGCTCTCTGTACTTCAGGAGCCAAAAACGGACCGGCAGGCCTTTGACCGCCATTTTGAGCCCATTGAACCGCAGCAGTTGGGAAACAAGGATGGCCAAACAGGAGGACGAACAGAAGGGCTAACAGAAAGTGGGGCATTCACCGAACAACTCGCTTCAGACCAGGCATCCCCTTCGCCCGGGCAACTCCAATATCCGGCAACAAGCAATGCCGTGCCTGCTTATCCCGTGCCTCCCTCTTTGTTTTTTGAACTAAAAAAGAATGGTGCGGTCACGGAAGACTTCAATAACCTGGAAAACGCTGACGTGACCTTTGACAATTCGGCTGGGAGCGACCTCGGCTTTAACTCGAGACCCACCGCAGATGGCAGTCGCGCCACGGAAAGCGACAACCTCCAATTTTTTAGCCGCGCAGATAATTCGGAGCCCGCGATGGAAGAAAAGGTGGATCGCGATGCTGCGGTTGCGCGACCCCAGGTTTCCAGCCAGGCAGCCCAAAAAAACCTGGTCCTGAAAGACAGCCGCAAGCAGGAAAACCCGGTGAGCATCAGGGGAAGCCGAAGTGAAAAGCGCACGGAAGGGTCTAGCGGCGCAGCCGGCCAGGGTCCTGCAAGCGTCCCCACAACCAGCGACTACCGCGAGATGAATGAACAGAAGTTGCCACTGGCTGATGACCCTTCCACCGAAACCGGGACCGACGGGCAGATAAGCCTCTCTGAAGTCACCGTCACTAACTCGTCTAACCGAGGGTATAGGCCCGCACCGGATCCTTATGAGCAGGGGCAGACCGCCTATACCAAGGGTGATTACCGCATGGCCACCGAATGGCTAATCAAGGTTCCTGTTGAGCATCCTCAGGCTCAGGCGGCGGATTTGCTGGAGGCCAATGCGTGGCTGGAGCGCGATAAACCGGATAAAGCCATTCCGCTGTTGCAAGGGTTAAAGGCCTTGGGTCCAGGACCTTTGTACGATCAATGCCGTTGGTACCTGGCATTGGCGCACATCGCGCAGGGCGACGAAGACCCGGCAATGATTCTTTTGGAGGCGTTAATTCTGGAAAATGGGCCCTATCGAGCCCGCGCGTTGGAACTATTGAGTGAATTAAGCGACTAAGAGTGGTTTCCAGGGGATATTAAACTGGATTTTAAGGGGGCGAACGGATACTTTTGCGGCGGAATCCATTTTTTACGGTTTTTTAGCACCCCCTCTACCGCTTATGTTCATTACCGCGCTCATTGTAGCTGTGTTTGTGATCGGCTACTTGTTTATTGCACTGGAGCATCCCATTAAGATTGACAAAACAGCGTCTTCGCTGATGACCGGAGTGCTCACCTGGACCCTGATTGCGCTGGGTGTTACCTATTTCGGATACCAATTGCCTTTTGAGGATGTGTTTCAGCGCCTGGGGCTTGCTTTTGATGCGTCCGTGCCCGAGTACAGCAATGTAGAACGACTGTTGGGTCATTTTGTCACGGAGATTGCCTACATCCTGTTCTTCCTATTAGGTGCCATGACCATCGTGGAATTGATTGACATGCACGATGGGTTTCATGTCATTACCAGCAGAATCAAGACCACGGACAAACGAAAGGTGTTGTGGATCATCACGTTCCTGACCTTCTTTCTTTCGGCAGTTTTGGACAACCTGACCACCGCCATTGTTATGGTTTCCCTGTTGCGCAAACTGATCCACGATCGGGAAACGCGCTTGCTCTACGCCAGCATGGTCATTATTGCTGCGAATGCAGGGGGAGCCTGGAGCCCAATTGGGGACATCACCACCACGATGCTTTGGATCGGTGGCCAAATTACCGTTTGGCCCACTATTGAGGATATTTTCCTGCCATCGGTGGTTTGTGTGTTGGTGCCGGCTTCCTTGTTGAGCCTCCGACTGAAAGGGAATTTTCCCCCAGTAGAGGTCAAGGCTACTTACAAAACCTCCTTATCAGAAAGGACGACCATTTTTGCCCTGGGCATCGGGGCTTTGTTGTTTGTTCCCATTTTCAAAACAGTGACGCACCTGCCTCCTTACATGGGCATGTTGTTTGGGTTGAGCGTGCTTTGGTTTGCGACGGAAATTCTCCACAAGACCAAATCGCACGAAGAAAAGTCGCGGTTCTCTGTGCTGCACGCGTTGACTCGCATTGACACGCCCAGCGTGCTGTTCTTTCTGGGTATTCTTACTGCGGTAGCGGCATTGGAATCGATTGGAGTGCTGGAAGCCCTTGCCCACACGCTGGATCGATCGGTGGGCAATCACAACGTGATTGTGCTCATTATGGGGGTGCTTTCGGCCATAATTGACAACGTTCCGCTGGTAGCTGCCGCCATGGGCATGTATTCCATGGAGCAATTCCCCGCAGACTCGCACTTCTGGCAATTTGTGGCTTTTTGCGCAGGGACGGGAGGTTCCATGTTGATCATTGGTTCCGCAGCTGGGGTGGCCGTCATGGGCATCGAGAAGATTGACTTCGTGTGGTATTTGAAGAATTTTGCCTTTTTGGCTTTTCTGGGTTACCTGGCCGGAGCAGGTACCTTTTTGTTGTTCAATTCTGTGCTCTAACTTGTCGGTTAAACGCGCAACCTTAATCTTCCATGACCAATAGCGAAATGCACCGGATAGCCGGTTTACTCGAGCGCAATTTTGATGGAGCCGCCTGGCACGGACCTTCCATTCGCGAAGTGCTGGATGAGGTACACCCGGAAAACGCGGGACTTCGGTTGAACAGCAGCCATAGCTTGGTTGAAATTGTGCTGCACATGACCATTTGGCGCCAGTACGTGGTTCGTTTGATGAAAGGGGACCACAGTCTTGCCAACGATCAGGAGACCACCTTCCCCCGGGTGACCCAATTGGATGAGTATTCCTGGTCGAATGCGCTTGTGAGCCTGGGCCAGAGCCAGGAAACCCTGCTGCGGCTTTGGAAGCAATTTCCCGAGCAGGACCTGAGCCGCATGGTGCCCGGAGCCAGGGATTATACCTGGTACACGCTGTTTCATGGCCTGTTGCAACACGACGCCTACCACCTGGGTCAGCTTCAGTTGATGCTTCGGCACCTGAGTTACTAAACGAGGTTACCTTTTTTGATCATTGGACTGGCTGAGGAGGCAACGCTTCCGCATGTTCGGGCGTATCTTAACCGATGGAGATCGTCCGGCGGATGGATGAACGAAGCTTAGTAACAGCCTGTTTGCGCAAAGAACGGAAAGCGCAGGAGTTGCTCTACAAGCGCTTTTACGGGCGCATGATGGGGTTGTGCCTGCGTTATGCCCGCGATCGCGATGAGGCTTCAGCCATGCTAAACCAGGGCTTTTTCAAAGTGTTTGAAAGCTTGGATCGTTTCGACCCTGAAAAAGGCAATTTGGAGGGATGGGTTTACCGCATTGTCATGCACGCGGCCATTGACCAATACCGCTCGGTGATTCGAACGGCGCGCACGGAGGAACTGGATACTGTGGGCATGGACCAGGCCGCTCCGGTGGAATCGGGCCTGGACCGTTTGGCGGCACAAGACCTGCTCCGTCTGGTGCAAAACCTGACGCCTGCTTATCGAGCCGTATTTAACCTCTACGTGATTGAAGGGTACAGCCACCCGGAAATCGGTTCGTTGCTGGGCATTTCCGAAGGCACCTCCAAGTCCAATTTGTCAAAAGCCCGCCGCAATCTCCAGGCCATGATTTTACAAAACGAAGCTCCGCAAAGCGCACGCTATGTCCGATAGGTTAGACCCCCAATTCAGGGACAAACTCGGGAACTATGAGGTTCCTTACAACCCAGCCGATTGGGCTTCGCTGCAAGCCCGTTTGGATGCCCCGACCCGGCGTCGCCGCACCCTGCTATGGCTAGGCATGCCCGCTGCTGCCGTGTTGCTGGGCGTGTCCGCATTTTTCATGTGGCCAAATCAACCGGGCGAAAGGGCCATTCAGGCTACCGGGCAACTTCCGTTGGAGTCATCGGAAGGTTCGGCGGCGAACGAAGCTGATGCCGGTGATGCCAGAACAAACGACACAACAGCAAGGTCCGTTTTGGACCGGAACGAAGCTCAGGCATCAGCAAAAAACCAATCAGCGAAAGCCGTGCAGGCTGAACGCAAACAGCAGACCAAATCGAGGCGCAACGATCCAGGCGAGGCTGGATTAAAGGCTAATCGCAGCAGCGAGGCATCCAGCAGGGCAAACGGCCAGACGAACATCGGCGCAAACAGTGTGCGCGCAGAGGGCACAAGGCCGGATGCCCTGACCCGCGAAACACAACAAAGCAGCGTTGCGGAGAGCAGCGTTCAGGAAATAGCTCCGCAACTTGCTTTGGAGCGCCAAAAGTTCTTTCCCCAACCGCTGGATCCTATGGCCGCCGAAACAGACCCCACTGCGCCCTCTGATCGCGAGTGGGAAAAGGATCCGACCCTGGATCGCGGGCGCCGTCTGGTGGATGTTGCGCTGATGGGATCGGTGGGATTAAATGCGGAGTACACGGCAGCCGGCGATGGGTTCCGCCCTGGGCAGGATGCCGGCGTAGGTGCTGAGTTATGGTTCCGTTCCGGCGTGTTTTTGTCGGCAGGGCTGTTTTACGGACAGTACCATTTCCACCAAAACAAAGTGGCCTGTGGAAACCCGTTTAGCTACGGCATCAAAGAGCCAGTACATTGCCCGGATGCGCTGCTGGGAACACAAGGGCGCTGGGAAATTCCTCTGCAAGTGGGCTACGGTTGGAACCTGGCGCGGGCACGCGGTCGTTTTCGCGTAGCTGCGGGGATAACGGCGCAACGCGTTCGCCAGGAGGATTACAATGTGGAGTTCCACAACGCCCAACCCGGCGTGCTGTTGTTCTATGAACCGGTAACCATTGCCGTCACGCAATCGGGCGCCGAAAACCTTTCGTTTGATGCCTACGGTTTAGTGGAATCGACCAACGAGTACACCGTACAAACAGTTGGCCCGTCAGAGCGGGTGCTGAATACCAAAATCAATGGAGCGGCAGAATTAGCGCTGGGGTATGAGCAGTTTCTGGCTCCGTCATTTAGCCTGGGCGTCGAGCCGCGCATCGGAGTGCCGTTCAACAAGTTGCCGGTCAGCGATGGACGCGCGTATTACGGCGGCGTTTCGGCGCGCCTGCGCTGGTATCCAGGTCTTGGCGGTCGATAGACGGTTGAAAGGCGGGAACTGAGCGTGTGCCATTTGGCCGAGACCGTTTGCAGGGCGATTACTGCTCCGTTCCGGGCACTCTAGTGCTTGAGCCAGAGCACGGGATCCTTGCCCTCGTACCACTCCGGATATTGCGGGCGGTGTTTGCCCTCTACAATGCGGCGCTTGATTTTCATGGTTGGGGTCAGGAAGCCGTTTTCCACGGTCCATTCCTCGTTAAGTATCACAACTTTTCTTACGTTTTCGTGCTGATCGAGTATTTTGTTTACCGCCGTCAATGTCTTGCTCAGGCTGCTCATGATCTCTTCGCGACTCAGGCCTTTGGTTTCTTCCGAAGGGGTAATGAGGGCGATGGGCTGCGGAATGTTGTCGCCCACCACCACCACCTGACCCACAAACGTGTTGGCGGACAAGTGCAGTTCAATGGGCGCCGGGGCAACATATTTGCCTTTTGACGTTTTGAAAAGGTCCTTTACCCTGCCGGTAATGCGCAGGAAGCCTTCGGCATCAATGCTTCCAGTGTCGCCGGTGCGAAGAAAGCCGTCATCGGTCAAGGTTTCGGCTGTTTGCTCAGGGTCTTTGTAATAGCCAACCATGAGCGCTTCGTGCCGCACGTGGATCTCATCGTCTTCGCCGAGCCGGACTTCGCAAAGCGGCAGAGGCTGCCCTACGGCACCGATGCGAATGTTGTTGGGAAGGGTAACGTGCGAGTAGCAGCAGTTTTCCGTCATGGCATAGGCCTCCTGAATGCGGATGCCCAGGCGCTCGAACCAACGGATGAGCGAAGCGGGTGTTGGCGCAGCACCGGTAAACACCAAACGGCCCTGGTTAAGTCCGAGCCCTTGCCTGATTTTCTTTTTGACAATGCCGGAGAGAATGGGAATGCGCAACAGGCGGTCGAGCTTGGCCTGCGGCATTTTGCCCAAAACACCTTGTTGGAACTTGGACCAAATGCGCGGTACCCCCAGGAAAACCGTGGGTTGCACACGTTTTAGATCGGAGGCAAAGGTTTCGAGCGACTCGGCGAAGTCAACCGTGCCGCCGCTGTACAAACTGCCCATTTCCACCAAAATGCGCTCAGCAATGTGACTTAAAGGCAGATAGCTGAAAAAACGATCTGTTTGGCCAACGTTGATGAAACGCACGGCGTTTGAGACAGCAAAGCTCATGTTGTGAAAACGATGGATGACTCCTTTAGGATATCCCGTGGTTCCCGACGTGTAAATGATGGAAGCCCAGTCATCGGGGTTGCGGACAATTTTGCCTTTTAGCGGTTCGTGCTCCTGGGTCAGGTAATCCCAACTGAGGTAATCCTCGTGCCCATAAAACGGAAACCCTATGCAGGTAACAGAGTCGGGCACCCCACCCTTCATGTCTTCCCAAGTATCCAGTTTGCCAACAAAGAGCACTTTGGCTTCGCTGTGTTCCAAAACATACCTTACGGTATCTTCGTTCAGGTTCGGGTACATCGGAACCCCGACATGCCCGGCCATCATGGTAGCCAGGTCAGCGAGAATCCAGTGCGCACAGTTTTTTGAGATAAGCGCTATTTTGCTTTGAGGCGGCAGGTTCATGGCTTGCAAGGCCGCAGCCATACGCCGCACCTCATCGCCAACTTCGCGCCAGGTCCAGGTGTGGAACTGCCCGTCAATGGGCTGGCGCAGGTAAATGGCATCAGGGCGCGTGCTTTCCCAGTGGTACAGCATGTCCAGTGGGGAGCGAACCAGCATGTCGGGATGTTGTGTTGGGTCCATAGTTAGGTGCTCTAAAATACAGGCTAACCGACCAGATTTTTGCAAAAAAAAACCGCCCGAAACCTTTTGGCTTCAGGCGGTTTTTTCAAGAGCCTCCCTTAAGGCTAAAGTTGGGGCTAAAGGGCACTGATCAGGTCGAAGGAGAACCTTACTGAACCACAGCTTTTCCGGAGCGCAACGTTCCGCTCTGGTCCTGCACCTGAATCAGATACATGCCGGCAGGCAAGCCTGTGATAGTCTGCACATTGCCGGTGCTGAAACTGGCCTGCACCAAACGACCACCGAGGTCGTAGATGCGCACCTGCTCGTCGCCGCCAAGATCCATGAGTTGGAATCCGCCGGGAATAGCCAGCCAAGTAAGGTCGCGATCCACTTCCTGGGCGTTGGTGCCAAACAAGCGGCTGGCCAGGGCTTCTGCGTCGCCGTCTGTATCGAAGGCGTCAAAAGCGCTGCAGGCCTGAGTGGCCACCGAGTAAGCGCGGTCGTAATCCTGGCGACGGAAGACATAGGCAAAGGCTGCGCAGTCGCACTCACCGGGCTCCAAAGAGCCGAGGTTGAAGGTAATTTGGACGCCGAAGTCACCGATAATACTTCCGCTGTTTTGGAAAAAGTTTTCGCCGTAGTAGCCAAAGGTGGGTTTGTCACCAAAGAAACCACCAATAGATGCCCGGGCGCGTTCGTCTGGCGAAAGGAGGGTGATTCGGCATTCGCCCACAGCGTAGCCTGCTGCTTCTACGGCTGAGCCAACTAAAACATCGGGCAGAATTCGGTTGCGGGTGGCAAAATTGCCCGTGAGGGTATTATCGGGATCTGGATCCAGGAAGCGCTGGTAAAACACCGAGTCCAACGTGGATGCGCTATTGTTGCACAATTTGACGCGGTGAATCATCATGGCTTCACCTTCTTTGGTTACGGTGCTTTGGCGAATGCTGAGTCCGTTGCGTGAGCCTGTCCAAAGAGCCAGCCGGAAGTCGCCAGCAGGGCCGCTGCTCAGGCTGTTGCTGAAGATCTCTGCGTTGCCGCAGGTATCAAAGAATTGGTCAGCATTGGTTTTAAACACGTCACCAACCTGGACACTGAACCCTTCTACCGGAGAACCTGGGGCTATGTAATCTCCGCAGGAGGGTGCTGGGGAGCCTACCTCCCAACCATCCGCGTCGGCATCGGTGACAATGCCAAATCCGTTTGTGAATCCGAATGGGGCAGATGGGTGGTAGCCGGCAGGGGGTAAATCCGGCGTATAGAAGGTTCCGCAGGGGCTGATGGCAAATTCGAGAACTTCCGTTTGAAGGAATTGCTGGGCAGAAAGAGTCAGGCTGCACAGGCCCAACCCTATTGCGACGGTAAAACGTTTTGTCATGGCAGAGGTGATTTAAGTAATTAAGGTAGGGAGAAATGGTGATTCCTTTCAATGTATGAAGAGATTTTAGCCCTTTCGGCTTGCTTTGGCCGTAGTTTTATGGGCTTTTAAGGCAGATCTATGCAAGAACAACCTACCCGAACAGAGCTGGCCGATTACGGCGAATTTGGCCTAATCGAACACCTTACTAAGAATTTTGAAATTCATAATTCGCTGACCCTGAAAGGAATAGGCGACGATGCTGCCGTCATTGACCCAGCAGGAAAACTCCAGGTACTGACCACTGACTTGCTCCTGGAAGGAATACATTTCGACCTAATGTATGTTCCATTAAAACATTTAGGATATAAAGCGGTAGTAGTCAATTTGAGCGATTTATGCGCCATGAACGCCGACCCGAAGCAGATCACGGTGTCAATCGGAGTGTCCAATCGATTTTCGGTGGAGGCTTTGGAGGAGCTGTACGAAGGCATTTTTGCCGCATGCGAGCGCTACCAGGTGGATCTGGTGGGTGGCGACACCTCGGCCTCTAAGCAAGGGTTAGTTATTAGCGTGACCGCGCTCGGCGAAGGGGTGGAAGACACCCTGTGCTACCGCAGCGGAGCGCGGCCCGGCGACCTGATCTGCGTAAGTGGCGACTTAGGCGGGGCGTACATCGGGTTGCAAATGCTCGAGCGCGAGAAGCAGGTTTATCTGCAACACCCTGGCGTGCAACCCACCTTGGATGGCAAAGCCTATGTGGTGGGACGCCAACTCAGGCCGGAGGCGCGCGTGGACATTGTGGCGTTGCTGCGGGAGCAGGGCATCAAACCCACAGCCATGATTGATGTTTCCGATGGGCTGTCATCGGATTTGCTGCACCTCTGCCACCGCTCTGATACGGGTGCTTTGGTAGAAGAAGCCGCAGTTCCCATTCACGCCGAGACCTACGAACAGGCGGTTTTGTTCAACATGGACCCGATCAATACTGCGCTGAACGGCGGCGAAGATTACGAGCTGCTGTTCACGGTCAGGCCCGAAGACCGAAAGTTGGTAGAAGGGTTAGCCGACGTGTCCATCATCGGCGAGATGACCGAAACACGGGCAGGGGTCAAATTGCTGACCAAGGGCGGCAATCGGCACGAGTTGGTAGCCGGCGGCTGGAACCACCTGAGGCCGCAAAATGCTGCCTCGGAAGACTGAGGTTTTGCCGGATTTTGGCTTCAGGCTATTGCTTAAAGGTGCTGTTAAAAAACCCCTCGCTGTCCAGTAGACAGCGAGGGGTTTTGTTAACGGTTGTTTAGTTGTCGGGTGCTCAGTGGCTGATGACCAGGCGCTGCACAATGTCGTGGCGGTCGTTGTTGAAGCGCACCAGGTACATGCCGGGCGAAAGGCCCGCATTTACCGACAACGTAGTGACACCGTTTGCGAGCACCTGGCTGGTCCAAAGGGTTTGGCCGAGCAGGTTTTCAACGGTTAGGAGGCCTTGGCCATCGGCGTTTTGGAGCTGTACTTCAAACGGGCCTGCACTTGGGTTCGGCGTGAGGCTAAACGAGGGCTCCGGATCTTCCAGGCGGGCAGCTGGTGTGACGAATACACTGAGCGGGGTGTAGGCAGTATAGCTGCCATCACTGCAACGGGTCCGAACTCGCCATTCATACGCGGTGGATGGGCGCAGGTTGTTGACGTTGAAGCTCAGCGTACTGCGGTTGGCGGAGCGGAAGGCCGTCGTGCCGGCTTTGCGCCCTTCGACCTGGTATTGGAGGGCGTCTGCACCGCCGGACGTCCAGCTTACCGTGGCGCTGACCTGGGTTATGCCAGTTACATTGGTGATTGGGGGCGTGACGCAGTCCATTCCTGTGCAACCGGGCGTGTTGTCAACAATTGCCTGAACAGGGGTGCGGGTACTGATGCAGATTTCGTCCTGTTCTTTGACTTCCCAATCGTAGAAGTAGTAATAGTAGGATGTTCCGTAAGGAGTATTGGTAATGCGGGTAACATCAGCGATGGTGTATGGGAATGCCAGAGTAGCACTCGTACGGCGTAATTGCGGACTTACATAACCAAAGTTACCGTTGTTGAATGCGCTGTTGGTGCCCAATTGCAAGTTGGTTCCTGTGGGAACGTTGAAGTTGAGCGTTATGCGCGATTCGCCAACAGGAATGTTTACGGTGGCGGACTGCAGCACAGTGCCGCTGCTGTTGCGCAATTCAATGCGTCGGTTGCCGGGCTGGTCGGTGTACACTTTGACCGATTTCAGGGTGTAGTCGGTGAGCGCATCAAAAATCAGGTGGCTGTTGACCGTGCTGCCGCTGAAGAAGTTGGTACCAGTGTGATTGACAGGACCAACCTTGGTGGTAGGACCGACAGATCCAGATTCAGCCTCCACATAATAAGTGGTGGTACTGGTCAGCGAAGGGGTGTTGAAACTTGCCCCCGTTGCCAAGACTGTGCTGGAAGAAGGACTGTCATACCAGCGAAGGGTTCCCGGACCGCTGGCATTGAGCGTAACCGCCCCTGGACCGCAGGTGGTACCGTCGGTACCTGCTGGTGGTGATGCAGGAGCCACATTGATGATGACCGTTGGCGTGGTTAGTAAGCCACAAGTGGTGGCCGCTGTGCAACTGATACTGGCCGTGTTGCTGACCGTAATGCTGGGCGTGGTAGCGCCATTGGACCAAGTATAGCTGGAGGCCGGCGCATCGATGCTGAGCGTTACCTCATTGCCTTCACAAAAACTGGCGGGACCATCAGCGACGATAGAAATAGCGCCGCCGCCTTGTTTCGTCAGGGTAACCGTAGCTACTTTGACGTTGTTGGATTCGTCTTCTTCCAGAAAGTAGTCGTAGGGGTCCAGAACGACCACGAGTTTATAGGTGCCATTGCAAACCGATGCCGGAATGGGAATTTGCATGCCATCCAGGTAATAGTAATAGATATCGGTATACCCGGCAGAAATGCCCTGATTGGTGAGCCCACAGGAATAAGAACCACCGCCGAGGCCGTAGTTGGGCGCATTGGTGGTCAGAACGTTGCCTTCGCTGTCTACGCAATGGCCGTTGTAATACGTGCACGACCCGTAGTCCATAAGGCAGAATCCGAGCTTGGCTCCTTCTGCTACGATTGGCCACGTGAGCGGGTCCGTGCCTGGCACTTCATTGCGAAGGCTGTACTTGCCCCAATCGTCAACGTGCATGTGCCCGTGACTGATGTGATAGGTCATGGAGCCTGCCCAACGGTCATAAAAGGTCATGGAACCATCGGGATTCTTTTGGTAGATGCGCTGCTTGATCAACTGGCGTGGATCGCTGCCATCATCGCAAGACCCAACAAAACCCCCGACTTCCAGCGTGGTGTCGGTGCCGCAAACGAAGTAGTCTGTGGGAACGATGCGGAGCGGACCGTGGCCGATGTTGGGACTGGACACCGAAACGCCCAATTCACCAGTGGTTTCCGGAGTTGCGCTTGCGTCGTTGAGCAGAATCTGCGCGATAGTAAGGTCAGGCAGGAGGTCGCAGTTGCTGCTGCCGTCCAGGCAGTCACAACCAGACGAGTTGGTCAGGTTGCAGGGTGCCTGAGCCAGCAGACTGGCGCTTAAAAAAAGCCCTGCCGCGGTGAGGAGAGTTCGGATCATAAGGTGGTTAGTGAGGGTTTACGACGGAAAGTAGAGGTTTTCGGCCAAAAACCGAAGCCAAGACCCAAATTGAAGGCCTGAAGTGCCCCAAAAGCCCAGATCCGGAGCTTTTTTGGATACATAGTTGGCTAAAGCGCACGCCCCCGGCGCGTTGGCACCGGGGGCGTGGATTAGTGATTTAAGCCGCTGCGGGTAACTGGGTCATTGGACCAAAACCAGGAAACCTGCTGCGGGTATCCGCGTTATTTGACCTTGATAAAGGGCATGGATTGAATGCCTCGATCGGTTCGAACGCGCACCCAATAAGCACCTGGCGTCCACGTGGATGCGTCGATAGTTTGCTGAACGGCGCTGAGGCCATCGGAATAACCTCCAAAGGTTGCGGCGATGCGGCCGTCAGCAACGTATATCTCAACGAGGTAATCACCGGCGCTTTCAGGCTGGAAGGTGAGCATGAAGGCATCGGTTACCGGGTTGGGGTACAGGGTGGGCAGCCTATCGTTCGTTGAACCGCCTTGGCGAAGAACCGGATAAGTAAAGGTTTCCAGCACCGAGAAATCGGTTTGCTCGCCGGGGCCTGGAGGCACCGTGCAGGAACAGCGAAGTTTCCATTCATAGGTTACGCCCGGAGAGAATTCGCTGCCGGCAATGGAAAGAGCTTCGGGTGGCGTTCCGTCAACCGAGCGCAAGTTGAAAACAGGTGCTCCAACCGGGCGGATGTTGATTCGGCAATTAGTCATGCCCTCCGGAGAATCCCAGGTGAGGAGCATGGACGCGTCGGCAGCCTGGAACGTAGCCGCCAGGTTATCCGGGGTGGAAGCCGCATCGCAGATGGGCTCGCCGTTGTCGTAGAAGAAGGTGTCGAGCACCGAAGGATTGGTCAGATCACCTGGACCGGGAGGGAATGCGCAGGCACAGGTAACAAACCATTCGTAGTTGGTGCCGTTAACCAAGTTTACCTCCGGCAGAACGAGCACGGATACCGAAGGACCAATTCGCGTGCCAATGGCAAAGTTCGGAGCGCCAAGCGCACGGCCACTCACGCGGCAGGCTGTGACGCCAGGTATCGGGGTCCAGCTGAGCCAAACGGAATTGGAAAGATCCAGGAAGGTTGCATTGAGGTTGCTGGGCGTTTGTGCGGTACAGGAATAGCAGTCTGCCGTAGCGGTCCACGCGGCGGGCTGGTTGTACACACAAGCGGTATCGTCGCTGTACGAAACTTCCAAATTAACGGGGGCACCATTACTGACCAAACCAGTCAGCGTGATCGTTTGAGGACTTGCCGAAACGGCGAAAGACTGCCCGTTTACGATCAGACTACCCGTAATCGGTGTATTAGTGGTGTACACGGTAACTACCTGCGTGTAGGCATTGGAAACCGGGTCACAGGCACCTTGAACACCAACGGTAACCGAATCCAACACACAGTCAGGCAAACAAAGGCTCTGTATTTCAAAGGCACCGATGTCTGAGCGGCCGTTGAAGTTGCGGGGAAGGCCGCGCTGATCCAGCACAACAGGGCTGGCTGGATTAGCAGAATCGATGGCTGGTGAACCGCAAAGCAAGGCATGGGTGCGGGTTCCGCCGCCATTGTTTGCCAAGACATCCAGAAGCGGGTCTACTCCGATTCGGTCGCCTGCTCCAGCAAGGAACAGGCCATCGTCGATAGCGCCATACATATTGTAAGAACTGCTGAACAAGCGGCTGGGAAAAGCGATGTCGTCCGCTACCGCGGAGGCCGTGTTGCCGTAGACAATGCTCCCTTCGACCAAACGAAGGGCAGTGGTGGTGTCCACGAAAATGGCACCACCGTCGGTGGTGGCATTGTTCAGGGTATAGGTGTTTGCACGGGCGAGAAAGGAGCCAACAATGTGAATTGCGCCACCCGTGGAACCAGCGCTGTTGGCGCTGTAACTGGTGTTTTCGCTTTGCACGTCGCTGCCGTTAGAAACAAAAGCCGCCCCTCCGCGTGACCCAGCGCTATTGCTGTGGTACAAAGTGCGGGTAATCTGGGCCACGCCGTCAGCCAGATAGAGGGCACCGCCGTCCTGCCCCGCTGAATTGTCTTCAAAGGTGAGCCTGGAGAGGCTGAGGGTAGCATTAGAGGCTATGAAAAGAGCACCGCCATGCACCACTGCATTGTTCCGGCTCATAGATCCGCTGGTGACCGAGCCACCGCTACCGTTGAACCAGATACCGGCCCCATTATTGGCTGAGTTGTCTTCCAATTTGGTTTCAAAAAGGGCGATGGTTCCGGCTGCTACGTTGATGCCCCCACCATTAGGGGAGCCGCAGTTGCGCAGAACACATTTGCTGGTGGAGAGGGTGCCGTTGCTGAAGATTCCTCCACCTCCCACTGCGGCTAAACAACCCAGGACTTTGATGTCGGTCAGGGTTAGATTACCGCTGTTGAAGATGCCTCCGCCGCGACCTAGATCACCTAAGCCATTGGCCCGTCCCAGCGCAAGGGAATAGCCGCGCAGCAGAACGGTAGTGCCAGCTCCAACATTGAAAATCCGAAAGTTGGCACCAACAGTAATCGAGGTAGAGTTGCTGCCGAGACCCACGATGGAGAGGTTCTTGTTGACGACCAGCGGGCCTGTTGTAAGCAAAATGCTGCTGGAAGCCAGACTGGCATCGGCCCGGATGGTATCGCCGGAAGCGGAAATGCTGATGGCTTCCCGGAGGCTGCCTGCGCCGCTGTCGCCAGTGGTCGTGACCCAAAGCACATCTGCTTTTACCGGAAGCAATCCGGCCAGAAGGGCTATAAATAGTGTTATGTGAGCTTTTGTTTTCATTTATAGGCTATTTGAACGCCAATATGGTTTTACTGGGACCAGTCAAGGTAAGGGGCTATAACCTTATTTAATAGCACTTTATGAAGAAGGCTGGCCGTTGTTTATTATTCGTTGGACTTTCAGGGGTTAGTGAAATTTTTAGAACTTGAGCGCCTAATGACAGCGAATCAAAGCAACCAAAGCGCAGATCGGTACAATGCCCATAGCGGGTTTCCCTGGTTGTTCACTGGTTTGATCGTCCTGGCCGGTGTGGCTTTTGCCTGGGTGTACCTTGATTACGAGTACGAAGGGCGTTTTGAGCACGATCAGTTGTTTGGAAAACTGGAGGCCATTCCCCCGGAATATGCGTTGGTTTTAAGTACGACAGGGGCCATTTTGTTGCTGGCATCCGTGGGAACAATGGCTTTTTTCAATCGGCGAAAGGCCAGAAGGCTAAGTGTTCCGGTTTGGGATGCTGCCGCAGGAAAAATGCTCTTCGCTTTTAGCCTGCCGGTGTTTGCAGGAGCAGCGCTGGGCTTGATTTTGGTGTTTAAATACGGTTTGTTCGGGCTGGTAGCTCCAATTAGCCTGTTGTTTTACGGATTGGGACTGGCACAGGCCTCCGTGCACACGCTGCCTGCAGTGCGTTACCTGGGTCTGGCTGAAATTGCTTTGGGACTCATAAGCTGTTTTTTACCGAGGGAAACGCTGATTTTCTGGGGGCTGGGGTTTGGCGTTTTTCACGTGGTTTTCGGCTTGGCCATGGTGCTGAACAAGGAGGGCTGAAACAGGCTCGTTACAGACAATGGCCGCTGTGCCTGTATCCTTTACCTTAGCAGCATGAGGATTAAATTAGGATTGGTGATTGCTTTGGTTAGCCTAATGGGTGTCGGCCTGGTTCAGGGCCAGGCCAGAGGTGCGCTTTTGTTTGACACCCTGACGTTTGATGGGCTGGAGCGGTCGTTCCTTGTGTTTGTCCCGGCTGGCTATGATGGGCTCGAACCCATTCCTTTGGTCCTGAACCTGCACGGTGCCGGGTCAACCGCTGCTGAGCAGGTTATCTACTCGCAACTCAACCTGGTTTCCGATACTGCGGGGTTTCTGGTAGTGATTCCGGATGCCATTGACAATTTTTGGAACAGCGGGTTCAGTTTCATTCCACCGGGCTCGCCCGACGATGTGTCGTTCCTGCTGGGCCTGCTGGACAGCATGAGCACCCGCTACAACATTGATCCAAACCGCATCTACAGCACCGGCATGTCCAATGGAGGATTCATGAGTTACCGGCTGGCCTGTGAGGCATCCGATCGCATTGCGGCCATCGCTTCCGTGACCGGCTCCATGGCCGATAACGTGTACGCCAGTTGCGATCCTTCGCGTGTGGTTCCCGTTTTGGAAATTCACGGCACCGCAGATTTGACGGTTCCTTTTGATGGTGGGCTGAGTTCAACGGCTATTCCCGATGTGGTGGAATTTTGGCGGGTCCACAATGAATGTCCGGAACTTCCTGTGATCAGCGACTTTCCCGATCTGGAGTCGGAGGGCTGCACCGTGCAGGCCCAGCGCTACTTCCCCTGTCGCGACTGGAGCGAAATGCTGCTGTACCGCATAGAAAACGGTGGACATACCTGGCCGGGTGCCTTTCCGTTGCCGGGAGCCGGTTGCACCAACCTGGACATTCGAGCCAATGTGGAAGTCTGGAAGTTTTTTCGCCGGCACAATCTAGCCAATCGCTATACGGGGTCTTTGACAGTGTTGCCCGCTGATGCCCTTCGCGTGTTTCCCAATCCCTCTTCGGGCATGTTCCGATTAGAGGGTGCTTCGGCTGGTCCCTTTGTGGTTTTGAATAGTTTGGGCGAAAGGGTCCTGGAGGGAACGCTGCTTGCGGAGCCAACGACCATAGCTATGCAGGGATTTCCGGCGGGGGTTTACCTGCTCCGGCTGAGTACGGGGGGCGTTCAACGGCTGTTGCTGAACCCTTAATGGAACAGAAGAATTGCTTTGGCGTTAGCTATGCGTTGCCCGCAGTGCTTTAGGAATACCCTTTAGTTGGTCATCGCCGCCGCTTCGTGGATGGCGGTGTACAACGCATAACAGGCGTCGTAATCCGGCTCAACCTGAAGAAGTTTCTGGCGGTAGAGGGCACCATCCTGTGGCACTGCCATCCAAACCTGGTCCGGGGTAATGCGCGTCAGATACCCTGCCGGCAAGGAGACTTCGGTTGGATTGGCGTTGCGGGGTGGGAAGATGCGGAACAACCAGCCTTCAAATTGCTTTTTGTCCCGGCTGTTGCGCTCAAAGGCGTCCACGTGTTCCAATGCCCGGATATGCGAGAACGAAAGTTTGCCGGCTGCCTGCACTTCTACCAACTCATCGGCTTCGTAGGTGTCTGCTTTGAACGCAAACAATTCACTTTCGCGAAACACAAATGCCGGGAGGTAGCGATGGGTCAGAAACTCAAAAGGCAAGTCGGCAACTTGGAGCGTGGCTTTGATAAGCACCCGGCGCAAGTCGCTGTCTTTTTGAACACGGCGGCGGCGCTTTCGTGCTTTGCCAAATACAAATAGATATAATAAATATAGAATAAAAAAGAATACCACCATAGTGGCCGGAAAAAATGTCAACAACCCAAGGGAAAAGCCAAGGATGCCGAGCGAGATAACAGCCAACATTCGAACTTTTTGCTTCTTGTAGGCTTTTTGGAAATCAGGCAGATCAAACTCCAACTGCTTAACCATATCATCCCGGAAGGCATGGGGCGTTAGGGGCCGGGTGGCTGTTGGGGGCATAACTTATTGGACTGAACTACTGTCTTCCACCTTTTCGGATGCTTCGGCAGGTGTTTGTCGCGAAAAGGGTCGCTCTGAATCGGCAAAATGTTCGCGCTGGAACAAAAGAACGCTAAACACACCAATTGTAATGGCGGCGTCTGCCACATTAAAGACCGGCTGGAAGAACGTGAAGGAGCGGCCATGAAAGAGCCAGGGGGGATAATGGCCTCGCCAGATGGGGAAGTAGAACATGTCCACCACCTTGCCATAGAATACCGGCGCATATCCACCAGCCTCCGGAAGTAGTTGCGCTACCGGACCGTGAATGCTGCTTTGCGAAAAGATGAGGCCGTAAAAGATGGAATCCAGAATATTGCCCATGGCCCCGGCAAAAACCAACGAAATGCTGATCAGCAAACCGATTGGTGCATTTTTTTTCACCAACATCCATAAGTAGGCTCCGATGAAAGAAACAGCGATGATGCGGAAGAGGGAGAGAAAGAGCTTGCCGTTCCGTCCACCAAATTCTATGCCGAAAGCCATGCCTTCGTTTTCGGTAAAATGAATGCGGAACTTCTCCGAGCCGAAAATTAACGACCCGGTCTCCAAAATGTAATTGGTCTTGATGTGGAACTTGAGTCCCTGGTCAAGGAGGAGAACTCCTAAAATGAGGAGGATCGGAATCCAGGCCTTTAACTTCAAGTTCAGTTACTGTTGTGCCTTCTTGGCTTCAATGCTCAACGTAGCGTGAGGGACCATGCGAAGGCGTTCCTTGGCGATAAGCTTGCCGGTTTCGCGGCAAATGCCGTAAGTGCCGTTCTTAATCCGCACCAGGGCTTTCTCTAAGTGGTCAATGTAGCGAATCTGACGGGCAGCGTGTTGGTTGAGCTGTTCGCGTTCCAGCGTACCCGCCCCATCTTCCAGGCTGCGGAAACGGCTGTCGTTTTCGTCTGCATTGTAGCTGCCCCTGCGACTGATTTGGTCTTGAAGATAATCAAGCTCCTGTTTTGCGGCAACCAGCTTTTTCAAAATCAGGTCCCGGAACTCCTTTAACTCTTCATCTGAGTAGCGGAGTTGTTCATGCGTTTTGGTTGGCGGCGGCGTCTTTACAACCTTGGCCGCTTTGGCCGCTTCTTTGGCTAAAGCCGTTGTGGGGATTTGGCGTTCAATCCGGGGAAGCACTGCCGATACGCGTGGCGAGTGCTCGCCCTTCTTGCGGGACGAGTCGGACCGGCGTTTGGGTCTGCGCGGAGGAGTGGGCTTTGTTGGCACGGCAGGAGCTTGGGCAAGAGCTTCAGCAGGAGCTTCCGCTTCAGGAGCACTATCCGAAACGGGTGCAACTGGCTTAGCCGGAACAGAGGCATTTTTACCCGCTGTAGCGGGAATTGATTTTGCAGCGGTGGGCTGCTCAGTGGTATCGGTCGGTGGAACTGCTGTTGGCTGGTTCACGTTGGCCTTGGGCATAGCGGATTTGCCTGAAGCAGGCTTTTGTGCAAGGGCAGGTTTGGCCTCCGCTGGTTTTGACTCCAGCGATTTTTCTTCTGTGGGCTTACCTGCCGGTGGTGAGACTTTTTCACGCTTGTTAGCGGCGACGACCGGTTCCCCGGACGCCGCCGCTGACTTGCTGGTAATGCCTTTGGAGCTCGGTTTACTGGCCGGTGCATTCAAAGGTGACTTCTTATTCGGAGCAACAGCTTTGTTGGCTGATGCATTAACCGGCGGCTTTTCTACCGCAGGTTTTTTAGCGGCGGCGGCCGGTTTCCCGGACGCCGCCGCCGACTTGCTGGAGGCCCCTTTCGGTGAAGACCCAGCCTTCTTAGCAGCCGGTTTAGCGGCAGCTTTCTTGGCAGCGGGCTTGGCTACAGCCTTTTTGGCAGCAGCGGGCTTAGCAGCAGCCTTCTTGGCGGCAGGCTTTGCAGCCGTGGCTTTCTTGGCAGCAGCGGGCTTAGCAGCAGCTTTCTTGGCAGCAGGCTTGGCAGCCGTAGCCTTTTTGGCGGCGGGCTTAGCAGCCGTAGCCTTTTTGGCGGCGGGCTTAGCAGCCGTGGCCTTTTTGGCGGCGGGCTTAACAGCAGCTTTCTTCACAGCGGGCTTTTTGGTAGCGTCGCTTTTGACAGCAGCCTTGGTTGCCGTTTTCTTAGCCGGTGTAGCTTTCTTGGCAGCAGGCTTGGCCGCTACGGTTTTGCTCACAGAGGCTTTCTTCACGGCGAAGTTCTTGGAGGAGACCTTCTTGGCGGCCGTCGTCTTCTTAGCAGCCGGCTTCGCAGCGGTTGCTTTTTTCGCAGCAGCGGGCTTGGAGGCCGTGGCCTTCTTCGCAGCAGCGGGTTTTGCAGCGGTTGCCTTCTTCACAGCAGGCTTGGCAGCAGTAGTTTTCTTAGCAGCAGCCTTAGGAGCAGCAGCTTTTTTCGCAGCCGGCTTCGCAGCGGTTGCTTTTTTTGCAGCCGGTTTAGCGGTTGCAGATTTCACCGCTGGCTTTTTAGCCGCTGCGGGTTTTGCCGGTTTCGCCTTGGCCGAGCTGGCGGCCTTAGTTCCCGACGGTTTGGCCGAAGCCTTTGAATTCGTCTTTTGAATAGCCATTTTTCTACAGTTTGAGTACGAACACCCTAACCGGGATGTCGCTAATGGTCAGCAGTTGTACAGAGTGGTTTTCTACAGCATCTACGAGCGAGATTTCCTCGGCAAGAATTTCCGAACAAATATAACCGCTGTGCTGCATTATGGAATCAGAGATATCCCCACTTCGTTCGAGTTGTACACGTATGCGGTCCGTAACATCGAGATTCATGTCCTTGCGAAGGCGCTGCATCCTGTTTACAAATTCTCTGGCATCACCCTCTGCGCGCAACGCGTCAGTCAAAGTGATGTCCAGCGCAACCGTCAAACCACCTTCGCTGGCTACCTGCCAACCCGGCATGTCTTCGGTGCTGATGTCGACATCGCTGCGCTCGAGTGTAGCCGGTCCATCTTCAAGCATTAGCGCTAAGGTGCCGAACCGCTCCAGGCGGCGGATGTCTTCCTGAGTCAGGGCATTGACAGCCAGTGCCACAGTCTTCATTCGTTTGCCCATGCGGGGCCCGAGTGCTTTGAAATCGGGCTTAATTTTTTTGGTGAAGGTGCCTTCCTGGTTGTCGCGGACAAAAGTCATCTCCTTCACGTTAACCTCCGACAACACCAAATCGCGAACCGCTTCAAGCTGCTCTTGCATGGTGTCATCCAACACGGGTACGAGAATTCTTTGCAAGGGTTGCCTTACGCGGATATTTTCTTGCTTCCGAAGTGATAAAACCAGTGAAGAAAGATCCTGAGCCATCTGCATTCGTTCTTCTAATGCCTGATCAACTACCGACGAATTCCAAAACGGAAAGTACTCAAGATGTACGGAAACTTCTGCATCAGCCCCTTCGCATAAACGCAAAGATCGGTACAGAAAGTCTGCATAGAAGGGTGCAATGGGCGCCATCAGTTTTGCTACGGTTAACAAACACTCCCGCAGCGTCTGGTACGCGGCAACTTTGTCTTCGTTGAATTCTCCCTTCCAGAAGCGTCGCCGGCACAACCGCACGTACCAGTTGCTCAGGTGATCGGTTGCGAAAGTTTGAATGAGACGGCCCGCCCGCGTTGGTTCGTAGGCTGCGTAGAGCTCGTCCACTTCGCGCACCAGGCTGTTGAGCAGCGAGATAATCCACCGGTCAATTTCCGGTCGGGCGGCAAGTGGCACTTCTGCCTGCAGCCCGCGAAAGCCATCCACATTGGCGTACAGCGCGTAGAAAGAATAGGTGTTGTGCAGCGTACCAAAGAATTTCCTCCGCAACTTGTCAATGCCTTGCGCGTCAAAACGGAGGTTGTCCCATGGCTGCGAATTGGTGATGATGTACCAGCGTGTAGCATCCGCTCCGTACTCGTTCAGTATGTCGAAGGGGTCCACGGCATTGCCCAGGCGCTTGGACATTTTGTTGCCGTCCTTGTCCAGCAACAACCCGTTGGAGACCACGTTGCGGTAGGCTACGCTGTCTGAGATGATGGTGGCAATGGCGTGCAGCGTAAAGAACCAGCCCCGCGTCTGGTCCACTCCTTCGGCGATAAAATCGGCGGGAAACGACGCGCGAAAGCGCTCCTGGTTTTCAAACGGATAGTGCCACTGCGCATAGGGCATGGCCCCGGAATCAAACCAGACATCGATCAGATCTTCCTCGCGCTCCATCGGTTTGCCGGAGGGCGAAACAAGTGTGATGCGGTCTACAAAAGGCCGGTGCGGATCAAAGTCCGGGGGAAGGGCGCTTTCCATAAACCCGGCAGCTACAGAGCGCTCCACGGCTTCGCGCAACTCCGCCAGCGACCCAATGCAAACTTCTTCGGCAGCATCCGCTGTTCGCCAGATCGGCAGCGGCGTTCCCCAAAATCGGGAGCGCGAAAGGTTCCAGTCCACCAGATTCTCGAGCCATTGACCGAACCGCCCTTCGCCCGTTGCTGCCGGTTTCCAATTGATGGTGCGGTTCAACTCCAGCATGCGCTCCTTGACTGCGGTGGTTCGAATGAACCAGGAATCGAGCGGGTAATAGATGACCGGCTTGTCCGTTCGCCAACAATGGGGATAGCTGTGTTCGTACTTTTCAATGCGAAAAGCGCGGTTCTCTTGCTTGAGTGTGACGGCTATGTCCACGTCTACGGACACATAGGCCGGATCATCTGAATAATTTTTTACGTAGCGCCCGGAAAATTCCCCTACATGCTCGGTAAAACGCCCCTGACGGTCTACCAGGGTGAGTGAACCCAACCCGTTTAGTTGTGCCGTGCGCATGTCATCCGATCCAAAACTCGGGGCGATGTGCACGATGCCGGTTCCATCTTGGGTGCTGACAAAATCTGCGCTAACTACTAAAAAGGCATCGCCGTTGTCCGGTTGCACGTAGGGCAACAATTGCTCGTAGCGCGTGCCGGCAAGTTCGCGACCAAAAGCATGCGAGGCCACTGACCAGCTCTGCCCTTCTTCTTCCGGTTTGAAATACCGATCGCGAAGGGCGGCGGCAATCCAGACCTTGACGGGAAGTTGCGTGTAGGGGTTATCGGTCTGGATCAGTTCGTAGGCAATGTCTGCTCCGACTGCCAGCGCAGTGTTGGATGGCAAGGTCCAGGGCGTGGTGGTCCAGGCCAAAAAGTATTCGTCGGCCTTTCCCACCAATTTAAACTGAGCCGTCAGCGTGGTGTCCTTGACCATACGGTAAGAACCCGGCTGGTTGAGCTCGTGTGTGCTCAACCCGGTTCCCGCTGCCGGCGAAAACGGTTGCACGGTATAGCCTTTGTACAGCAGCCCTTTGTCGTACATGGTGCGCAGCAGGTGCCAAAGGCTGTCGATGTAGTCGGGATCAAAGGTGATGTAGGGATGCTGCAGATCTACCCAATAGCCCATACGGCGGGTCAGGTCATCCCAGGTGTCTTTGTAGCGGAGCACTTCCTTTCGGCAGGCGGCGTTGTATTCTTCTACACTGATTTTCTGGCCAATGTCTTCTTTGGTGATGCCCAGCGTTTTCTCTACAGCAATTTCAACAGGCAAGCCGTGCGTGTCCCAACCGCCCTTGCGCTCCACGCGTCGGCCCTTCTGCGTTTGGTAACGGCAGAACAAATCTTTGATGGTGCGCGACATCACATGGTGAATACCCGGCATACCGTTGGCCGACGGAGGTCCTTCATAAAAGACAAAAGGCTGCGCATCGCGGCGCTCGTCCAGGCTCCGTTGAAAGATGCCCGCCCGCTCCCAAAAAGCACCGATTTCCTGGTCAATCCTGACCAGATTGAGGGAGCCGGGTTCAGGATACAAAGCGGTATTGGAGGGTAGGGATTCGGACACGGGATGACAATGAGCGCTCAGAACAGATGGGGAGATAACCTTGCGTCCGCGATGTACTTCGGAAAGCAGAATGCGCGTTATGGATGCTGGTTATGCGCTTCCCGTTTTCTTCGCTGTGACAAATGTTGATGCAAAGTAAAAGCAGCGGAAGCGTACCAACACATCCCGCCGGTACCGCCGCCGTTCTGGACGGTCTCCCTTTCGCCCGAAATCCGGCAACTTTGCATGTACCGCTTATGGAGATGTTTACCCGAATACCCTGTTGCCGCTTCCGCACCTTTGCGCTCGCTGCCCTTCTGTTAGGCCCTGTGATTGGCCAGGCGCAATTGCCTTCCATCGGAAGTTGGCGGGTGCAGATTCCGTACAACAATCCAATTGCCGTGCAAGACGGAGGGGATGAAGTGCTTGTCGCCAATGCGCTATCGGTGTACCGATATGAAAAGGCTGATGGCAGCATTACGCGCCTGAGCAAAGTGAATCTGCTCAGCGATATCGGCGTGCACAACCTGTTTGCCCATCCAGAGCAGGACGCTGTGGTTATCGCTTATACCAACAGCAACGTGGATGTGCTGCGCGACCAGACTGTTTTCAATTTTCCTTTTATCCGCAACCAGAACATTGTTGGCGACAAGAGCATCTACCAGGTTGGATTCTCGGGCGACTCCGCCTACCTGGCTTGCGGATTCGGGATCGTGGTGCTGGATCTGGTGCTAAACCAAAGTCCGGCAACCTACTTTTTTACCGGCAGCACCGGCACGCCCATCCGGGTCAACGACGTGGCCTTGTTTGGCGAATGGATTTTTGCAGCCACCGCAGCAGGCCTTTACCGAGCTTCGCGAAGCGATGGGTTGCTTGAAGATTTTTCGCGCTGGACGCTGGTGGATGGCAGCAGCGGATTGCCTTCCGGAGAAGTGGACGAACTGTTTCTCTATAATGAGCGTGTCCACGCCCGGGCAGACGACGTGCTCTATGCCCTTGATGGAAGCGGCTGGCTGCCGTGGTATGATGCGGGCGAATGGACCATTCAACACTCGAGCAGCCGCGGAACAGAATTACTCCTGACCGAATATCTGGGGCCGGTAACGGGACCGGATTCAACACGCATCCGAATTCTTGAAAGCGAAACGCTGGTGCAAACCCTCCAGGGCAGTTTCTTGTCGGTGCCCATGCAAGCGGTTCGCGATGCCGCCGGCGATCTTTGGATTGCCGACCTGATCCGCGGCCTGCTGCGCTACCGCAGCCAGGACGATGTGCTAACCATCAATCCTGACGGCCCATTAACCTCCCAGGTTTTTTCCATGACCTCCGGACTGGGCAACGTGGTGGTGGCGCCCGGCTCGGTAAACGGTTCCTGGAACAAGCTCTTCAACAGCGATGGTTTCTTTCAGCTCACGGAATTCGGGTGGAACAACATCAACCAATTCAATACCCCCGGCATGGACTCGGTCACTGACATCCTGGCTGCGGTGGTTGATCCAAGCACGGGCACCACCTGGCTCGCTTCGTTCGGAGACGGGTTGCTGGAATACAAAAGCGACGGATCGCTTACCATCTACAAACAAAACTCCGCGCTTCAGGGTGCTATCGGCGACTTTGGCAGTTACCGGGTGGCCGGGGTAGCGCTTGACCCGCGCAACGGCAACCTCTGGATGGCCAACAACGGTGCAGCAAGGCCCGTGGTGGTTCGCACGCGCAATAACGAATGGTACAACTTCCCGTCAGGTCTGCCCGCATCCGTTGGCGAAGGCCTGGTGCAATGTGTCACCGATGACTTTGGACAGGTTTGGTATGCCACCATCCGCAGCGGCGGAATTTTGGTGTACAATCCCGGCAATGATTTGGCCTCCGCCACAGACGACCGCAAAAAGAATTTAGGCCTTGGAGCAGGCAACGGCAACCTCCCCACGACCCAGGTGCTCAGCCTGGCCAAAGACCTGGACGGCGAAATTTGGGTCGGCACCGAAGAGGGAGTCGCAGTCTTTTACAATCCTTCCGCCGTGCTGGAACCCGGCACCGCCGGCGACGCCGCTCAGATCATCGTGGAGCTTGACGGCTTCCCCGCCATCCTGTTAGAAGACGAATTCGTGCGGGTTATTGCCATTGACGGCGCTAACCGCAAATGGATCGGCACAGACAACGGAGCCTTTCTCTTATCCGAAGATGGCCTGGAGCAACTGGTGCATTTCACCACGCTGAACAGCCCGCTGCTCGACAACGGCATCCTGGCCATTACGGTAAATGGCGAAACCGGGGAGGTGTTTTTCGGCACGCAGAAAGGGATAATCTCTTATCGCGGGGAGGCCACCGCCGGCGGTGCAGTACACGAAGACGTGTACGTTTTTCCCAACCCGGTGCGCGAAGATTACGACGGCCCTATCGCTATACGCGGCCTGGTGCAGGACGCCGACGTGCGCATTACAGACGTGGATGGCCGCATGGTGTACGCCACTACTGCCCTCGGCGGCCAGGCCATCTGGGACGGCCGTCGCGTAGACAACGGCGAGCGCGCGTCAACCGGTGTGTACCTGGTCTTCAGCACAGACCCCTTCGGCCTTGAAAAAATGGTGGTTCGTTTTTTGATGGTTCGGGGCAATTAGGACCGTTCGCTGCGCAAGTTGGTACCATCCCGCTCCTTGATACCAGCCGGAAAGCTTGCATTTAATGGGCATGTTTGGCCTGAGCGGAATTCGGTTTGCCTGGTACTGGGGTCGCTAAACACCCTGATGAGTTCACCCCATCAAAACAACATGAAAAGAGTTACCGGAATTGGCGGGGTATTCCTGCGCTGCAAAGACCCCGAAGCCATGAAGGCCTGGTACAAAAAACACCTGGGCATTGACGCCGGACCCTACGGCGCTGCTTTTCGCTGGCGCGATGGAGAAACGGATGACCAGAGCGGACACACCGCCTGGACCGTGTACCCTGCGGGCAACACCTACTTTGGCAGTGGCCCGCAGGGCTGCATGATCAACTACCGCGTGCATGACCTGGAAGCCCTCCTGGCGGTCTTGAAAGAAGAAGGCGTTCCACTGGACGGCGACATGGAAACCTACGATTACGGCAAATTCGGATGGGTCATCGATCCAGAAGGCAATCGGGTAGAGCTTTGGCAACCGGATGATACCGTGTATGCCACCATGACTGACGCGGAGAAACCCTGAACCATTGCCGGTCTTTCCTGTTAAAAGGCCATGTCAGCTCAAATTCTCCTGATCGGCGGCAACTCGGGCATCGGAGCCGCCCTGGCCGAACTGTTGCAACAACGCGGCTTCACGGTCCTGATGGCCCACCGAAGTGCTGGACAGCCGCTGAACATCACCGACGAACAACCCGATTTTCCCGTCGTGGAAGGCCCGTTGCACGGGCTGGTGTACCTGCCTGGCAGCATCAACCTCAAGCCCTTCGCCTCGCTGAAGCCCGCCGATTTCCGCAGCGATTTTGAGATCAATTTGGTCGGAGCGGTCAAGACCCTGCAACACTACCAAAAAGCCCTGCACGACGCAGAAAGCGCCTCGGTGGTCTTGTTCAGCACGGTGGCAGTTGGCACCGGCATGGGCTTCCACGCGTCTGTAGCAGCCGCTAAAGGGGCGGTGGAAGGGCTTACACGCTCGTTGGCAGCCGAGTGGGCTCCCCGCGTGCGGGTCAATGCCGTGGCGCCCTCGCTTACGGACACTCCAATGGCTACCCGCCTGTTGCGCAGCGATGCCCAGCGCGAAGCATCCGCCAAACGCCATCCGCTGGCGCGCATTGGCCAACCCGCCGATGTGGCTGCTGCGGCGGCCTTTCTGCTCAGCGACGAATCGGCCTGGATGACCGGCCAGGTGCTGCACGTTGACGGGGGAATGGGAGCTTTGCGCAATGCCAATTAATTTGCCCCATGGAGAAGCGAATCAGCCGCGAAGAACTCTTGGCCATGGACCGATTTACCCGCGCCGCGCTGGTCAATAGCGTGCCCGGATTTAAGTCGGTGGTGCTGGTCGGAACAGCCAACGCAGCGGGCGTTAACAACTTGGCCGTGTTTAATTCGGTGGTGCATGTGGGGTCAAACCCTCCGCTGATTGGGCTGATGTTTCGGCCGCGCACCACGGATGTTGGCCATACGTACCAAAACGCTAAAAGCAGCGGATATTTTACCATCAACCTGCTTCAGTTTAGCTTTTTAGACGCAGCGCACCAAGCTTCGTCCAAGTACCCGGAGCACGTTTCCGAGTTTGAAGCTTGTGGACTGCAGCCCATGTTCAGCCCCAATTTTTATGCGCCGTATGTGGCTGAAAGTCCTGTGCGCATCGGCTTGCGCTGGCAAGAGGAGCACGCTATTGTCGCAAACGGAACATCGTTTGTTGTGGGTGCAGTAGAGGAAATTTTCCTGCCCGAAGAATGCCTGGGCCCGGACGGCTTCGTGAACCTGGCCGACGCCGGCGTGCTGGCCGGCAGCGGAGGCGATGCTTACGGTCCTGCCGGACCGTTTTTGCGCTTGCCCTACGCGGGGACTCCATTGGCTAAGGAGGGTGGCTGGTCATGAGCGGCGAAAGCAGCAAACCGGCTCCCCAACCGGCAGCACTTTCGGCATTTCGGGGCAACAAAAGTGCGTTGCCTGCCAAGGACTGTGCGGCCTGCGGCAGGCCGTTTAGCTGGCGCAAAAAATGGGCGCGCGATTGGGAAAACGTGCGCTATTGCAGCGAGCGTTGTCGTCGCTCCCCGAAGCGATGACGGGTTTTATGCAGCATAAGGGGTCATGGCAAACCGTAACAATTTCTATTGTACTACAAAGGGCAGGGAATGCCAAACTTGGGTTCCTTCAGCAGCCCAACTCAGCCGGTAGGAGCCACTGGGTAGGTTGCCCAGTGCGATTGGTTGACCAGGATCGGTGATGCCTTGAGCAAGTTCACGCCCCCTGATGTCCTGGATCCGGAAGGTTGCGCGGGTGACCAGGCCGCTGAGTTGCAGCGTCGTTTGTGCGGGGTTGGGATGCAGACTGACTGCACTTGCGACGCCGGATAATTTTTCAAACGGTGGCGTAAAAAATGCCAGGTCAGAAGCCTCGCTTCGCTCGCCAAACAGGCAAAAAGCGCGCACATACCAGGTAAAGGACACGCTGTCTAAGATGCCGGGGAACAGGAAAAGCTTGTTATCGGATATAGCGGTGCTGTCATACGATGTTGCACCTTCCGCTAAAATATAGACTACATAAAGCTGGGCGGAGGCAACTTCGTTCCAAAGCAGCAGAGTTGAATCCGGTGAAACAGCAAATGCAGTCAGGTTTTTCGGGACATCGCAAGCGAAGTCCGTGTTGAATAACCGCTTGGCGGTAAAAGCCCCTTTAGTACCGCTTTCACAAATGGCACGGACCGTCCACTCGTATTGGGTATCCGGGGTCAATGCCGCAAATGGCACCAGGGCAATGCTGTCGGTAACCTCAACGGTGGTCCAAGTGGCATCACCTACTCCGCGCAAGCTCACTTCATATCCTTGCGCACAACTTACGGGAACCCACTGAAGCAGAACCCCGAACTTTGCTTCAATGGTTTGGCTCGTTTTGCTTGATGGGAAACACGCCCATCTCCCCTCCAGAGGTTCTACTATGTTTAAGTATTGGTTGGCCAACACATTAACCAGAAGCGTTTTGGCTCCGGAAGGCCAACGAACCACCACGCTGTCTGCATATTTGTTTTTGCCCAGCCCGAAATGGATGGCCGGGTCATTCTGAACGTAGCGGTGAATGCCTCCGTCGGCATAGCGAATTTGTGCTTTACCCCCTGCATACGCCCGAACTACAGCGCCGTAACCATTTCGGTTGCTTTGGGTCCCCTCCAGGGTAAAGCCTAACCAACGGTTGTCGTTTCCGCGGTTCTTAAAAAGCTCATACGGTCCGGTTTTATCCAAGTCGCGCCCACTGGCCACGAACAAATCCAAAAAGCCGTCCCGATTGTAATCAGCCATACTTACGGTACCGCCAGCACCGACACTTGCACCCGCCGCACCAGCGGCGCGATCAGCCATAGTGAAACGACCGTTTCCGTCGTTTTCGAACATGATGTTGGGCTCGTTCCGACCCAAAATGCCGAGGGTCAGGTAGATGTCAAGGTCCATGTCGTTGTCAAAGTCACCAATTGCGCCACCAAATGCCTCAATCGGTGCCTCCAGTCCGGAAGCACTGGTCTGATCGCGAAATCGGTCGTTGTCCCAAACCAATAAGGCGCTTGGCAGCAATTGCGGCACGCTGTCCAGGTTGATGTACTGAGTAATTTTCAGCGGAGCATGGCTGAAAATGGAGGAGATGTTGGAGAATTGGCTTGGTGAACTCAACCCAAAAGTCCAGGTCTGGGTAGCCGGATTGTAGCCAATTACCAGTGCCGGGCTTGAAGGCAGAACACCCGAAGGATTGCCGGTATTCGTAAGATCGGACGCCCGCAAAATAAATCGGTCATCAGTAGAAGGGTGGTAACCAGTAGAGCCAATAAAAATTTGCGATGCCGGAAATGGGCCTTCGTCAAACCCGATCATGATGCTGTCGGAATTCGTTTTGAACGAAAACAAGCTTGGGCCACTTTTAATAACCAAGTTGCTCCTTAACCGATGGTTAAAGGGGTGAATAAACTTTTTGAGTGAGAAAGAAAGCGAACTGTCTGCTATGACCAGGAGGATATCTGGTGGTAAAGGAATGGCCGTCGGAAAAACAACAAACCGAAGTACGTTGATACGGCAAACATCAAACGAGTCGCACAATTTCACCAGAATAGAATCCTTGCCAACAAAACCGGAATCCGGAGTGTAAATCAGGTTCCCTTGGGGTGAAATGAACGCTTCTCCATTCTGCGGATCAACCAAAACTTGGGTAGTAGCCAGGTTCAACCCGCCCAACCCGAAGATCCGCCGGTAATTAATGGGGAAAGGGCTTTCTACATAAGATTGATCCAGATTGCTTCTTATAAAGAACAAGTCCTGCCGCAAATCGCCGTTGAAATCGCCGGCCAGCACTTCAACTGCTGCGGATATAAAAGTAGAACCCTTGGTTTGATAAGGCAGGCATCCAACGGCACCCCAAGGCTGGCCGCCAATGGTGACAATCATAGGGTTCATTTGGTCGTCGCCATCCGGATCTATCAACAAGCCCTCGGAAGACGAAAGCTCGGGCAAAAGTCCGGACGAGTCTTGGGAAACCCGGTTGTAGCATAAGGGCGAGCACGTGGGACTGCTTAACGCCAGTGTGGTGGGTAGCTGGTCCGGGGCAAGCGAAGGTCCGGAAGAGACCAGAATGTCAAGGATGCCATCTCGATTGTGGTCGTAGAACAGCGGACCGCGGCCGCGGCAAAAAGGAAAATCCGCTCCGTATTCAACAGCCCGTTCCACAAACCGGCCCGTTCCATCGTTGACCAGCAGGGAATTGCGGTTTGCCCTGCCCGTGGTGATGGTCAGATCTTGGTCCCCGTCGTTGTCAAAATCAAACCAACCCGCCCCGTGCATGTCGGAGGTGCGCTTGTAAAAAGGCACACTATCTCGCCTGAACTTGCCTTCCGGGGTTGAGAAAAACAGGTACGGCTTGTTTTTGCTCAGTTCCTGGTAATGGTTAGACACGAAAAGATCTGGATAACCATCACCATTTGCATCACCCCAGGCGCTACCCCAACTAAGCTCCGGAGTTGACCCAAAGCCAATTTGGGGGGCAACGTCTACAAACTGCTTAGCATAAAATTGGGCGTAGGTAGATCCGCCTAAAAACAAGGCCAATGCACACGCAATGACCCTCATCCGGAGGTTGGAAGCAACGGAAAATATCATTTAACTAGCGATAATGAGACGGAAAAAGGCTCTAAAGCCTTGAAAGTGGCGATAGAGGACCCAAAATAGAGCACTTACTTGATGAATTATCGCTAAAGGTACCTCAAAGACCATAGTATCAAAGTCGGTATTTAAACTTTGGGGAGGGTATGCTGTTTCCCTGCTGTTTCTGATTCAGCCATGCCCACTGCTCTCCATTGGTTTCGAAATGACCTGCGGCTGCACGACCAGCCGGCTATCGCCACCTTGCCTGCTGATCATTCGTTTTTAGGGGTGTTCCTGCTGGAACCTCGCAAGCTCAACATGCTCCAGTTAGGCTGGCCCAGGATGAGTGGCCATCGGCTTCGCTTTCTGCGGCAAAGCCTGACCAGCCTTAAACGTGCGCTTCAGGCCCGCGGCAGCGATTTGCTTATTCTGGCCGGTGACCCCGCTGCCTTGCTTCCGGAACTGGTGCATCAAGGGTCAGTTGCGCGGTTGTCCTGGCAAAACGAACACACGCGTGAAGAGCTGGACACGGAAAAGGCTATTCGGCGAGCTTTGGCCGGAAACAGAACCTTGGACATTCAAACTTGGGAAGGTCTTTCGCTCTTGCATCCGGACGACCTGCCCTTTGGTCCTCCCCATTTTGATGGGTTGCCCGATGTATTCACCGCCTTTCGCAAAGCGGTGGAGCCCCGAATTCGGGTGCGAGAGCCGCTGAGGGATCCTGTACAGGTTTTGTTCGCGGGGCAGGGCTCTTTCCCAAATTATGAACAACCGCTGTTCGGGCCCAAGGAGCATTTCGCCCGTGCATGGACCCGCGGCTGGCAAGCCCAGACGCTTGACCCGGCACGCGACGAAGATTGGCCCCAGCCGGCCCATCCGCTTTGGCGCAAGGAAGCGGGCCCGGACGCGCGCACGGCCTTTCCTTTTTCCGGGGGAGAGACCAGCGGCCTCGAGCGACTGTCGGACTATGTCCGGTCTGACGGAGCTTTGAGAACTTACAAAGAGACCCGCAACGGTTTGCTGGGCGCCGACTATTCCAGCAAGCTATCGGCCTGGCTGGCCAATGGCTGCCTGTCACCGCGGCAGGTTTACCAGGCGGTCAAACAACACGAAACGACCTACGGCGCCAACAACAGCACTTACTGGCTCATTTTTGAATTGTTGTGGCGCGATTTCTTTCGTTTTCAAGCGATCAAACAGGGCGATCAGCTTTTTGCTTTTGGCGGACCACAGCAGCGGAGATGGGCACGGCAGAGCGAGCTAAAGCAGCGCAGGGAGCTACAGCAGCAGAGCAGCGGGCCACCCCACAAAAACCGCCCGCGTCATTGGAGTCTCTCCAGCCAAAAGCAGGCGACACTTGAACGGTGGACCGGCGGTACCACCGGGCAACCGTTCATCGATGCCAACATGCGCGAGTTGGCGGCAACGGGCTGGATGAGCAACCGGGGAAGGCAAAATGTGGCGTCTTACCTGGTGCACGACTTAGGCCTGGATTGGCGCATGGGTGCCTGGTGGTTTGAGTCGCTGTTGCTCGATTATGATGTCGCTTCGAACTGGGGAAACTGGCAATACGCCGCCGGTGTAGGGTTAGACCCGCGCAGCCCGGGCAGTGGACAGCGGCGCTTTAATCCGGAAAAACAAGCTGCGCAATACGATCCGGACGGAGCCTATGTTCGTCTATGGTTGGTCTGAAGCAGGTTAACGAAACCGGGGCACTTGCGTTAACCCCCCGTACTGAAGCAGGTTAACGCAGGTTTTAGGCGTGAAATGTCCGCGCTCAACGAACCGCCTGCGCTATCGTTTGTTCAAAGGTTCACAGATAGTCCTTGCACCCTATGACCACCCCCATCATTCTCGGCATTGATTTCGGCGCCCGGCTCTCCGGCAAAACCGTGATGGCCTGGATGGGCCGCGATGGTTTTCACCTGGACCGCGCAGCCGCCGGACAAGACGCTGACCACTTTTTGGAAGAGACCATTGCCTGGCTAAACCCCGCGCATATTTACGTGGATGCACCGCTGAGCCTGCCGGAAAACTACCGCGTCATGGATGCTGCGGGTGACTGGTTTTACCGCCGTGCCGATCGTCAACTGGAGGCCATGTCGCCGATGTTTCTGGGCGGCCTGACTGCGCGCGCCATCAGGCTGGCAACGCGCTGGCGGCAAAATGGATTGCAGGTGCGCGAGACCTGGCCCCGCGGTTTAGTGCGCGAGCTGACCCTGGATGGCTACCGCCACAAAGGCGATGGGTCCATAGGAATGTTTATGAAAACGATGCGACAGGCCGGCTTCCCGCAAGCGTTGCCCAATCCCACGGACTGGCACGAAGTGGATGCGCTGTTGGCGTGGTGGAGCGGCTGGCGCGACTTAAACGGCCAGGCAGCTGTGCACGGTGATCCGGTTGAAGGGCAGATCGTCTGTTGAGCGAGGACCTGGCCTGAACCATGCACGAAGCTACCCTCGTCTACCCGCACCAATTGTTTGCCCGGCATCCGGGATTAGCACAGGGTCGTCCTGTCTGGATCGCAGAAGATCCGTTGTTCCTGGACATTGAACACCTTCACCCGTATAAACGTGTTTTGCATCGGGCCAGCATGGCTGCCTATGCCCAGTCGCTGCGCGATGGCGGTTATACGGCCGTGGTAGCCGGGTTAACGCAATACCCCGACACCGAAAGCCTGTTGCGACACCTGGCAGCGCAAGGCATCCAAAGGCTGCACCTGGCCGATCCCTCTGACTACCTCCTGGAGCGGCGGCTAAAGCGCTGCGCTCAGCGTTTTGGTTTAGCACTAACCGTGCATGCTTCGCCAGGCTTTCTGCTGACCCGCGAATCGGTGATGGCAGACCTGGGCGAGCAACAGAACGCGCTGATGGCCAGCTTCTACATCCGGCAGCGCAAGCGTCACGGACTGCTTCTTGACCCGGCAGGCAAACCGCTTGGCGGTGCCTGGAGCTTTGATGCGCAAAACCGAAAAAAACTGCCTCGGGTCGTCGAGCCGCCACCTGTTTGGATGCCCTCCGACAATGCCTGGGTGCAGGCTGCTTGGTCGGGCGAAGGGCTCCCGAACCCCGCAACAGCAGCATCGCTTTTCCCCTACCCGGTCACCCGCACAGACGCGCTAACCAGCCTTCGCGACTTCTGCCAAAACCGCCTGCACGCTTTCGGCGACTACCAGGACGCGCTTGACCCGACCCGACCCTTCCTCTTCCATGCCGTGCTGACCCCGGCGCTGAACATCGGGCTTATCACGCCCAAGGAAGTTTTGGAAGCCGTGCTCCATCGCCACGAAGCCGAGCCGTTGCCCTTGCCCGCACTCGAAGGCTTCATTCGGCAGCTCATCGGCTGGCGCGAATTCATGCGCGGCATTTACTTGCGCGAAGGCAGCGAGCAACGCCGCCAAAACTTCTGGGGTTTTTCAGAAAACCTGCCTCGCGCCTTCTTGCAAGCCAACACCGGCCTGCCTCCCCTGGACGACGCTCTGCGCAAAGTGGAAAAGCTCGCCTATGCCCACCACATAGAAAGACTTATGGTACTCGGCAATTTCCTGATGCTCACCGAAACGCATCCCGATGCCGTATACGGCTGGTTCATGAACCGCTTCATCGATGCGTACGACTGGGTTATGGTGCCCAACGTGTACGGCATGAGCCAGTACGCCGACGGCGGTCGCATGACCACCAAACCGTACCTCAGCGGATCCAATTACCTGCGCAAGCAGAGCCACTACCCCGCCGGCCCCTGGTGCGCGGAATGGGATGCCCTGTTCTGGCGCTTCATCTGGTTGCACCGCGAGGTCTTCGCCGCCAATCCGCGCATGCGCATGATGGCCAGTCTGGCTGAAAAAATGCCCTCCGGCACGCGCCAGGCTCACCTTGCGCTGGGCGAAAAAGTGCTGGACCGCCTGCGGGCGGGTACTTAATGCCAACGCAACCGCTTCTGCTAACCGTCCCGGTTGCCCCTGAATAGACGAACTTTGCCCTGCGCTCACACGCAGTTTCCATGCTCCACAAAACCCGAGGCCTGGCGCTGCGCCAAACCCGCTACGGAGAAACGAGCCTCATCGTTAAACTGTACACCGAGGCATTTGGCAGCCAGTCTTACATCCTGAACGGAGCCCGAAGTGCAAAATCGCGCACCCGGGCCGCCTTGTTCCAGCCGCCCAACCTGCTGGATCTGGAAGTCTATTACCAGGAGGGCCGCGACCTCCAGCGCATTCGCGAAGTCAGGCCGCTGCACGTCTATGCCCGCATTCCCTACTCCATAGCGCACAGCTCCGTAGCGCTCTTCCTCACCGAAGTGCTGGGCAAATGCCTGCGCGACGAGCACGCGACAGACGGCCTGTTTCCTTTTCTGGAAGAACGGCTTCTGGAACTGGATACTTGCGAACGCGGTCTGGCCATTTTTCCGCTGCGTTTTTTGCTCGGCCTCAGCCAGCATTTTGGCTTTCAGCCGCAAGGCTTTTGCAGCGAACAAACCCCCTGGTTTGACTTGCAGGAAGGGCTGTTTGTCGCCTCCAGACCTGCGCACGGTTACGCGCTCTTTCCCGAAGAGAGCCAGGTGCTCCACCAACTTCTGCAACAGCCTCATCTGCTCAACGACACGCCGCTCCTTCTTCCCGGCGCCCTTCGCCAATCGCTGCTGGACAACCTGCTGGTGTACTTCCGCTTTCACGTTGACGGCTTCGGCCTCTTGCGCTCGCCAGCCATTCTGCACGAGGTGCTGGCCAAGGGAGGACCCTCATAACGAAGACCCTTCGCGCACATACACCCCGGGCGCTCCGGGCGCTGGAGCGGGGCCCTGCCGGTGGTAATCACGCCCCGCCAGAATCAGCGTGTCGCGCGTCAGCAGTTCTTCTTTCCAGCACAGCAGCAAGGTTGGGGCGGGCGCCGCTTCCGGGCGAAGGGCCGTTTTTCCTTGAAGCGACGGCTCGTATGTGGGTGAAGCGTCACGCCATTTGAACGACGGCTCGTCTGAAGCAAGACCCTCGTGGCCGTTGCGCACCTCCGTTGGTGTTCCAAGGGCCAGCTCGCCATTTGGCAACAAAACGCCCGATTGCAGGGGCGCGTCCGGCTTCGCTAGCACCCAAAGTGGGTACTCCCAACTGTCACCAGAAAGATACAATAGGGTATGTTGTGCTCCGTGCTCGCGCAGTGCCTCGGCAGCTTGGCGATAGCCTTCGTAAACCTCCGGTCGGTTGGCAAAATATTGCTCCTCCCGCGAAGTGGTCAGGATGCTATCCGGCCCGATCAGCGGCCGCGAACGATTGGCCAGCAGCGCGGGCAGCACGCCGAGCACGAGCAACAGCGCCGCAGCCACCCGAAAACCGAAACGCTGCCGGGACAGCCATATGCCCAACCAGGGTGCAGCCAGCACCGCAAGCGGCAAAAGCAGGCGGCTGTGCCAAATCTGCCAGCGGAGCAACGCGCCGAACAACAACCAACAGGCCACGAGCAACAGAGCATAGAGGCCCATGGATACAGCGTGAATGGGGTCGGAACCCGGCGAACGAGCCGGCGCAGTTTTCAGCCGATCCGAAAGGCTGGAACCATCCGCTGAGCCAGAAGGCGCCGAAGGCTGCTGCACTGCTGAAGCGTACCTGGCAGCCGACCCGGACCCGAAACCCAAACGACGCAAGAGCCAGGAATGTATTGTTGATGCAAAAGCCGCCACCAACAACCAGGCCAGCACCGTGTTGGGGGCGTAGTCTTCGTGCAACCATTGCCCCGGACTGCTGCGCAGCACGCTGAACCCGGGACTAGCGGGCCAGTGAAAACGGCCATCGTTTACGTCCAGCCCTAAAACACCGTGCAACCCGTGAACCGTGCGTTCCAGCAAACTATTGAGCGCCGGCAGCGGGCTGCGAAGAGCAAATGCTGTGTTTTTGGCAGCATTGGAAAGGCCGCCTTTCCAAACATCCGCAGGCTGCGAAATCAGGTTGACTAACGCGTAATCCGGTCCAAGCGGCGAGCCGAATGCACGCTGGTTGCGCAGCACGTGCGGCCCGGCAAAAAGCCCAAGCAGCAGGACACCGAGCGGGAGCAGCCACAGCACACGTTGCATGCGCTGTCGAAAAGCTAACGCGAGCAACAGCGCAATCAGCGGCGGAAACAGCACCCAGGCCGTGCCTTTTGTGGCGATGGCCAGGCTGGCTGCCAACACCGCCGCAACGCCGAAAATGGCCCTTCGCCCGCGCAAAAATTGCAACCCGAGCGCCAGTGTCCACGCCATAAGAGCCGCCAGCACCAAATCGTTTTGCGTGGAGCTGGCCTGCAGCACCGCCATGGGTGTTGCCGCCAGCACCAACAGCGTCCAGGAAGCACCAACGCGTGTTGCTCCAAGCGCGCGGGCAATTCGCCATACGGCGGCAGCGGCCATAAAACCCGCGGCACCTTGCAAGCCCGCGAACAACCGATCACTAGAGCCGGAAAGCAGATAGAGGTGCAAAAGCGCGTACTCCGCTCCCGGCGGTTGCGACAACTGGCGGTTGATGCCTGTTTCATAAAAAGCCACGGAACCCCGCGATGCCCATTGTGCCACCCGGGCAAGGTGGTAGGTCATGGAGTCCCAATTGTTGGGCGCGGCCAACAGCCCGATGCCCAAAACAAACACCCCCACCAACGCGGCAAAACCGATCAACAAACGCTCTGGCATGGAGCGCTGCATCCGGTAGCGCGGCAAAGCCACCGATTGCGCAAAGCGCAGGGCCAGACAAGCGGCGGCAAACAGCAACCAGCTAACTGCCAGACCTGCGCCGTTCAGTTGCCCGAAGAAACGGAGCCCTTCAACCGAAAGCAACGCCCAGGCATAAGCCGCAAGACCGGACAAGCCAAAGGCAAGGCTACGGGCAAAGCGCCGCTGCAGGATGCCGAAAGCTAAAAGCCAGGCCAGGACGGGCAAGAGCCCCATCAACCGTAACTTTCAAAATGGATTTGCTTGCGCGAAAAACCCATGTCTAAAAGGTTCTTGCGCGCGTCGCGGATCATGTCGCCCCATCCACATATGTAAAACATAACATCTTCGCGGCCGGCGCGGTCGCCGTACAATTCCTGGTAGACGGGGTGCACATAGCCCTGGCGGCAACCCGGTACCGCTTCGCGCGAAAGGGTCGGGTGGTAGTGAAAACCTTCCAAATCACGCTCCAGACTGCGCATTTCTTCCACATACAGCAGATCAGCAGCCGTGCGCGTGCCAAAAATTAAATCAAGGCGTCGGTGCGGGCGCGGATGGTGATGCAGGTCGTGCAACATGGAGCGGAAGGGGGCAATACCAGTGCCCGTGGCGATGTAGCAAACATCGTAGTCAATCGGCTCATGCAAACCCATGCGACCCAACGGAGAGGAAATCAGGATTTCGCGGCCCACCTCGCAATGGTTGAACAAAAATGCCGTGCCCGCTCCGCCGTCCAATTGCACAATGACAAACTCCAGGCGATTGGTGCCGTCCGGCCGCGAAGCAATGGAGTAGGAACGCCGGCTTTTCTTCTCCTCTTCGTGAATAGGCAATTGCATCATCACAAACTGACCGGGCTCAAAGTCGTAGCGCTCCAATTCGGGCATTTCAAAAAAGAAGCGGCGCGTGTGCTGCGAAATCGCCTCACAATGCACCAAAACGGCCCGATGCCAACTTTGACCCATAGCATAAAGATAGGGCATAAAAATAGGGAACGCCGTGCGGACCCTGCAAAGCATTCGCTGACCGGGGTCATGCCGGAACGGTTTGCAGGTCATTGTGTGGCAGCGAGTAAACGCACACTTTTCAGGCATCAATCAGGCCACTTGGGGTGGCCCAAGTCTGCTAAAACTACAGCCGTGTCCAAGTTAAAATCCGATACTTCCCGTGTCCAGTTCTGGTTGGCGGGGTTGGTCATCCCCCTTTCGCTGGTACTCGGGTGGGTGGTGTTCACCCAAATCCTGGGCAACCCGGCCAATTTTGAGGGTCAGAATCCGCTCGGAGAACCCCTGAAAGGCAACTATCTCGGGGTCATTTACAAGGGTGGCCCTTTGATGGTGGTGCTGATCGCCTTCCAGTTCATTCTGGTCACCTATGTGCTGGAACGCTACCTGACCATTCGCAAAGCCAAAGGCAAAAGCGCGAACGCCCCGTTCATTCGCCAGGTTCGGCAGTTGATTGAGCAGGGGCGGCACCAGGAAGCCATCCAGGCATGTGACCAGCACCGTGGCTCTGCAGCCAATGTGGTACGCGAAGGGTTGACTACTTACGCCCTTCTCGCTAACAACCCCGAAATGACCGAAGAAGACAAGCGCTTGCTGCTGCGCTACGAACTGGAGCAGGCCACCCAATTGGAGATTCCGCAACTGAACAACAACCTTTCCATTATTTCTACTCTGGCGCAGATTGCCACGCTGATCGGGCTGCTGGGCACGGTAACCGGCATGATTCAGGCGTTCTCGTCGCTGGCCCGAGTAGGCTCTCCAGATGCCGTGGGTCTGGCGGGAGGCATTAGCCAGGCTTTGCTCACCACGGCCTTTGGCATACCCACATCCGCGGTAGCCATCGTGGCCTATAACTATTTCAGCAGCCGAATCAGCAACATCGTCTACGCCATTGATGAGGCCACCTACGCCATCCTGCACGCGTTCAAAGTGCGGCAAAGTCAGCAAGCCGCAAAAGCCCTGACGGAAACGCCAAAACCGAATTAACCCACCCTCGTTGTTGGGCCGTTGTACAGCACACCTACGCACAAAGCCATGAGAAAAGCACCTTCCTTCTCGTCGCCCCAACTGGACATGAACCCCATGGTGGACATGGCTTTTCTGCTCGTGACCTTCTTCATGCTCACCACCACTTTCAAAATGCCCCAAGTGCTGTCCGTGAACACCCCAGCCTCTTTTGCCGACACCCGTCTACCCGAAAAAGACGTCATCATTCTAACGGTCAGCCCCGAAGGCCTCGTTTTTCTGGATGTGGACGGCAAGTTCACCCGGCAAAAATTAATCGGGAGAATGGGTGATCGATACAACATCGCTTTTAACGATGATCAGCGCGCGGCCTTTGGGTTACTCGGTGGTTTTGGTATGCCGGTTGAAGGGCTCTCGTCGTTCCTCGACCTCACTCCGGAGCAGCGAAAGTCCGTGGCCCAGCCGGGCATCCCCATGGATTCCGCTCAAAACCAATTGGCGGATTGGCTGATTCAGGCCCGGCTCATCAACCCCGCGTTTCGCTTAGCCATCCGCGCTGACCGCAACGTACCCTATTCTATGGTTGATCAACTGATCCAAACCCTGCTCGACCAGAACATCACGCGGTTCAACCTCATCACCGACCCAAAGGCGGAAAAAGCAATGGAGCCATGAACACGCATTACTCCAACTCCCACCTTTTTGATCCGGATGACCCATCTGATCGCGATGCCCGGCATACCCAACCCCCGGTTGACATGGACATGAATCCCATGGTGGACATGGCCTTTTTGTTGCTGACTTTCTTCATGTTGGCCACTACCTTCAGCCAGCCCCGAACCATGGAAATTGTTATGCCACCGAAACCGGAGCCGCAAATGGACCTGCTGGAACAACCCATCAAAGAAAGCAAAGCGCTCACTGTCATCCTGGGTAACGACGATCAGGCACACTGGTACCGCGGCGTAACTGAGCCAGAGCTGCATATCATTCCCTACGGAGCTGCCGGGCTGCGGCCTATGCTGGTACGCTTAAACAGCGAAGTCCCGGAGTTGGTGGTGCTGATCAAACCCTTGCCAGACAGCCGCTACGAAAACCTGGTGGATGTACTTGATGACTTGACCCTCGCCGGAATAGAACGCTACGCGCTGGTTGAGCTCTCAGACGTCGATGAAGCGTTGTACCGCGCCGGCAAGACACTCCAAAACAGCGGCCCGTGAAAAGCCCGCAGCCACAAGGGGAGTACCTGGATCTGGTCTTTGAAGGCCGGAACAAAGCATACGGTGCCTACCGCCTGCGCAAGACAGAAGACCGGCATACAATCATCGGGTTTGTTGCGGCTGTGCTGCTGGTGATGTTGCTCTTGTCTGTGCCGCTGGTTTTGTACCGGGTGCAACAGCGCCGGGCTGCGCAGGCACCTGTATTGCAGGAGCGCATCGTCACGTTCTCGCAACTGTCGGCGCCGCCGCCCATAGAACAACCCGCGATTCCCCCCGAAATACAAACGGTGGCTCAGGCCAGCCGGGCCTATTTGCCCCCGGTGGTTAAACCAGACAAAGAGGTGCCCGATAAGGTGTTAATGCCCACGGTCGAAGAGCTGTCGTTCCAGCAGCCAGGATCCGTCACCGCCCCCGGCGACTCGTTCGTTTGGCTGCCAACCCCACCCCCCGAACCCGCCGCAAAGCCCGGCGACCCAGAACCCGAGCAAAAATCCGAACCCAAAAATCCGCCGGTTTCCAAGCCAGACGTGAAGCCGGCCGACAGGATCGAAACGAAATCCAAAATCAAGCCGAAGGCCGGGCCCATGCCGGAGCCCTCGACTGAGATCAAATCCAAAACCGACGCGGCACCCGCGGTCACGGAGCAGCCATGAGTGAAACCACGGCGAACCTGCGTCGGAAAATCAGCAGCGCCGAAGACCTCCAGTCGGTCGTCCGCACGATGAAAGCGCTGGCCGCATCGAGCGTTGGTCAATACGAGAAATCGGTCGATGCCTTGGGCGACTATTACCGCACCGTGGAGTTGGGTTTGGGTGCGTGCTTTCGCGGCCACCTGCCTTCCGCGCCGATTGCGAACCGGAGGGAATCCACTGCAGCGACCGCGATCGGCGCCGTGGTTTTCGGATCGGATCAGGGACTGGTGGGCCAGTTCAACGACATCGTCGCGGACTTTGCGATCGAGACTCTCGCCGCGCTGCCGGGCAAGCCGCGCGTCTGGGCCGTCGGCGAGCGGGTGCACGCGCGGCTGGCGGACGCCGGCCTGGCCCCGATCGGCCTCTTGGCGGTGCCGAATTCGGTCGAGGCGATCACGCCTCTCGTCGGGCAGATTCAGATCGAGAGCGAAGCGCAGCGAGCCAGCGGCGAGTATGTGCCGCTCTACGTTTTTCACAATCGTCCGCAGGCCGGCTCGCTTTACGAGCCGATCAGCCAGCGTTTGCTGCCGCTCGATGCGGTTTGGGCCAAACGTCTGGCGCAACAGCCCTGGCCGACAAAAGTGCTGCCCGAGGTGATGGGCGACAGCACGACGACCCTGCGGGCTCTCATCCGCGAATACCTATTTATCTCCCTCTTCCGCGCCTGTGCGGAATCGCTCGCCAGCGAAAATGTCAGCCGGCTCGCGGCGATGCAACGGGCGGACAAGAATATCGACGAATCACTGGAGACGCTGCACGGCACCTTCCACCGCCTGCGCCAGAGCGGCATTGACGAGGAGCTTTTCGACGTGATTTCTGGTTACGAGGCCCTGGCCACCGGGCCCGCATCCGGCACTGGAAATTAACCGCCACAAGGCAACCGGCATTCTGGAGGAGGCAGACCATGAGCAAACTCAAACAACACCTGCGCAACCTGAGGGAAAGCTTTTGGTTTACCCCCTCGCTGATTGTGACGGGCAGCATCGTGCTCGCCGTGAGCGATGATCTTCCCAGTCGCAGCGGACTCGAGGCCAAAATGGGCGTGCTTGCCGCCTCGCTCATCGCCGCCGTCGCCGGATATTTATTCCCACGGTTGGGAAGCGTTGGACCCAAGACGCCCCAGTCGAACGGAAACGAATCATGAAATTACCGGAGAACAAAACGAAGATCGTCGCCACCATCGGCCCCGCCTCGATGGAACCGTCCATCCTTGAGCAAATGATCCGGGCCGGATTGAACGTGGCGCGGCTGAATTTTTCGCACGGCGACTTCGCTCAGCACGGCGAGATCATCGCGCGCGTCCGGGCCGCCAGCCGCACCGTCGGCCGCCGGGTCGCCATCATGGCTGATCTTCCCGGCCCCAAGATGCGTCTGGG